>VFQN01001231.1_pt1 | contig 43996 bp, 66 predicted proteins | sample 3512371 | NCBI WGS metagenome assembly VFQN01 (sample SAMN10412370, study PRJNA504923) | tailings metagenome | isolation source: Replicate 2 from Balatoc abandoned mine | place: Philippines: Itogon, Benguet | collected 2017-08-28 | reverse complement strand
GGGTGCAGCAGCCCCAGGGGGGGGGGGGGCGGCGGGGCCTGGGGGGGAAGACTTTTTGCCCTTGTTTCGGGGCCCCAGTGCACTGCGCCCGCACCCCCCCCCCCCCCCCCCCCCCGCGCGCCCCGCCCCACCTGCACGGCCCGCGTCTTGTCGCTCTCCGCGTCGTAGCTGGAGGCGATGGCCATGCCCACGGCTATGCCCACGGGGCAGGTGAGGCTGTAGGTGAGCACCATGGTCAGGCCGTGCCACAGCGACAGGCCCCCGCGGATGATGACGGAGGCCAGGCTGATGCCCTGCGCAGGAATAACATACGGGACATTGGCGACGCAATTCACGATCTCCAGTGGGTGTATGGGATCCACGCAGGGAATGCTTTCACAATTCGAACCGTGTTACGATTAGCGCGCAAGGAACGCGTAGCAAGCTCTTGCTGCGTGCCCCCAGCAGCAAGTCCCTGCCAGTTGTCGCCGGTGGCAACGAGAAAACCGGGACGGCAACTGTCCCACCCGGGCCAGGCCAGGGGACTCCGCCCCCTCCCACCGGGCCAAGTAGCCTTTCCCCGCTTGACTGCAGTACAGATTTACCAAACGCATCCTACTAGCTTGTTATTCCCTTCCCGCCTCCCCATCCCCCCCCCGCCTGCTTGCCCCCCTCACGCCCCCCTCCCCGCACCTCGAGCCACTGGTGGAAGGCCAGCGCGATGAGCAGCGCCCGCACCTCCGTCTTGTCGGTCTTGTTCACGCCCAGGGACAGGCCGATGATGAAGCTGGGGGGTGGGAAAGGCAGGCAAGGAACAATACAGCAGACAGTGAGGGGCCTGCGTGGTCGCCCGGCAGTCCGACCAGTGGCCCCAGTCCCGCCGCACCAAAGCCCACTCCATCTCCGCCTCCGCAGGGCAACCGCGCTGTGGGAGCACGGCGACAGCGGCGCCGCACTGCGTGTCGCACCACATGCCGCCGCCCGCCCCACCGCGCCCCCGCCCCGCCGGCCCCCAGCCCACCTGTGGAATATGCAGCCCATCTCGAACATGTAGGCCACCACCCGCAGCCGCAGCCCGCCCACCAGCTCCGCCGCGTTGGCGGACAGCCAGTTGGAGGCGGGGCCGCGCGACACGCACACGTGGCTGTGCCCCACCTCCGCCTCCGCCTCGACCAGCAGCCCCGCCCCCGTCCCCGCCGGGGTTGGCTGCGGGTGCTGCTGCTGCTGCCCTTGCCCCTCGTGTGAGGCCTTACGTGTGTCATGGGCCTGGTGATGGTGTTGGTGGGGTTGCTGCTGCTTGTGGCTCTCGAGCCCGCCAACACCAGACTCCAAGTCAGGGTGATTGGAGTAGAGCTGCGGGTGGCTTAGCTCCAGGCCCTTGGCGGCGGAGGGGCTGGAGGCGGCAGCGGCAGCGGCGGCCGCCACTGCGGCTGCCGGGCCGTGCAGCTTGGGGCCGTGGCCGTGGCCGCTGTGCGACCCGTCGGGTCCGTGCCCGCTGCCGTCGTCGCTGTGGCTGTGGCTGTGGCTGTGGCTGTTGCTGCTGGGCCCGCCCCGGACCGCGGGTCCGTGCGCGTGCGCGTGCGCCTGCTGCGGCGCGTGCATGATGTGCGCCGTGTGCTCCAGCAGCACCATGAGCGCCACGCCGAACAGCACGCAGGTGCCCCCCAGGGGGTACTCGATGCCGCCCAGCCCCGCCATCTCCTCAACCGCCTCTGCGCAGCAGGCACAAGTGGGTGGGGGTGGGAGTGTGGGGAGGTGCGACAAGGCGTATGGGGAGAGACGGAAGGGCACTGGGCCGTGTCCGGGCACCTCGGTGGATGTGCAGCCGGGAGTGTGGCAGCTGCCCCTGGCGCGTGCAACCGGCCGCGGCACCTGGCCACCTGCAGCCGGTAACCGTGCACGCACCCGGCACGCGCTATGGTTGCACCCCAGCTCACCGGCCGCAGGTACCCTGGCCCCCCCACCACCCCCCACCTACCCTCCGCGTTTACCCCTCCGCCCCCTACTTCCCACCGTGCCCGCTCACCCGGCACGATGTGCACCAGCGCCAGCGCCAGGATAGCCCCTGCCCTGCCTGACCATGTGCACAGCACTGCCCCATGCCCCCCCTCACCCGGCACGATGTGCACCAGCGCCAGTGCTAGGATGATGCCGGCGGCGAAGGAGCGCACCAGGCGTGTCAGCGCGCCGTCGGGGTCACGGAACACCTGGGGGGGGGGGGCGGGTTATGGTGCAACTGGGTGGTGCAACAGGACGGGCTAGGGAAGAGATCGGTTTGAATAGGCGCTTTGTCTGGGTCACAGCATACGGGGGCGTGCATGGATTGGAGGGGCCAGGGGTGATGCAGGTTGGCGGGTGGTGTGGGTCAGGAGCAGGCAAGGGTAAGGGAGGCAGGGAGGCCGCATGGGGGAAAGGCGCGAGGGAGCAGGGGAACGCGGGGGCGCACGGCAGGGCAGGGCATGCCGGTGCGTGGGTTATGGGGGGTACAGTAAGGCCAGGGGCGCATGTGGTGAGGCGGAGTGGGTGGAAGGGGTGGGAGGGGTGGGAGGGTTGGAAGGGGTGGGAGGGTTGGAAGGGGTGGGAGGGATGCGCTGCGCGGGGCATCCCCGTGGCGCTCCCCCCCACTGAGTACAGGTCTAGTTGCTTGGCTTGCACAACATACAATCTAAGTAATTAAAACTGACAAACACATCGGTGCATGCGCAGCGGGTGCTTGCGTTCTGCCTTCCACGCTTCCGCGATTGCGCGCCGGCAGACCTCCTACAAGCAGGTCGGGCTGCTTGGCAACCTGTGCGCCTGAGGACCATACCTTCAGGAACAGAGGAGGTATACCTCCTATTACTCCAGCCGCTAGGATAACAAAGATGGAGGCGATGCGGAGTGCCTGAGTGTTTTCCGTTGCCATCTCAGCCTCCGCCTCTGGGCCCGGGTCGACCGTGTTTACATGTGCTGAGGTTCCATCCTGCAGCTCACTAAGGTGCCGCACAAGGTCAAAGGCGAGCGGCATCATTGTTGTAGTGCTACTACGCGAAGGGAACGAGTTTCGGCATGATTTGAGCAAGAGGAGGTCCTCCTAGTATGCAAGTATGCATGCCCAAGCCTGTACGCAGAGTAGGATGGAGTCAGTTGTGTTGCTTTACCGGCGCAGAACTGCAGGTACCAACCACCAACGGATTCATACAGTCTGTCGTACAGGTTGACGTTATGCTCCATACGATAAAGATTCTCAGTACAAGCTCAAGTCAGGTGGGAAGCTCCTTGTCAGGCATGTTGACCGACGCGTAGAGTTGTCCAAGCCGCCACATGCGGGGGGCTGCTCTCGTGCTCCCGCGCCGGTGCGCTGCCGCGACCTTGGCGCATGCTTTATACAGCTCAAAACATAAGACATGCATGCATATGCCGTGTTCATGAAATGGGAACGGCTATGGGTTTCACGTGCTGCACACGAGGTACCTGGGGGCGCACAGGTGCCGCCCTCAACAGTTGCGGGTCAGTTGGTGGTCTGTGCCTTCACCACCACCTGTCCGGCGTCCTGTTCTGCACCACCGTTTGCTCCAACCTGTCCTTTACAAAATGGACAATTGATAACTGAAACTCACCATAATTGTGCAGCAAATGCACCAAGCACCGCACGGCACCCAACGACAAGCCAAATCCAGCGCGTGCAACGCCCCCATGCTTTCGTGCCCTTCAATCCCACTCACAAATGATTGAGGCGCCTGTGGGCCGGACGTTGCGGTTAGGCCCAAGGGCAGCATGCCTGTGCTAAGGCACAAGGCCTGGCCCAACACGGGCGACCGCAGAAGGGGGCCTCCTGGGCGACAGTGCCGTGCGCGTCTACCGTTCCAGGTCACACCCGTTGAGCCGCAGGGCCGGCAGGAAGCCACCAGCCCTCGCCTAGTTTGTCCACGCCTGGTGCTGCCACCACCACCACTGCCATCACCACCGCAAACAATCTTCCACCTCACAGTCACCCGACATGCAATACTCCAAGATCATTCACCCCTGGCCGCCGCCATGTACGCACCCACTGCTTGCCCGCCAGCCCCGCCAATGCCTCCGACTCACGTACGTGCGGGCAAGCCCATGTCTTCCCCCCTGGCTCACCAACGCCCCCACGGTGTGCGCCCGTCACGTCACGTCCAGGTGGCCCTCGCTGCCGCCGCTGCGCTCCAAGCCTGCGTCACGTCATCGCGCCGGGATTGCCCCGCCACGGGGTTGCGCACCCCCGCCTCCCCCGCTCATGTCCCCCAACGGCTCACACCCTTCTCGCCTCCTCCCTACCCACTTGCCTGGGTTTCCGTTTCTGTTACCTTGCCGCTCTGCGGTCACCCCCTTGCCCGGGCCCTCACTTGGGCGTCCGGCCCTCTCACTCTGGCGCCAGGCCCGAGGGGTCGCAGCGCTGGAACTCGAGCGTCACGGGGATGTGTCCCGGGTGGGAGCCGATGGCGGCGCTCACCGTCTTGAAGGTCTGCGGGGAGGAGGGGGTGGGCGTGCAGCGGGGAAGGTGGAGAGGGCGCTGCATGAAAGGGTGGTAAAGGGAAACCTTTTACTTCCTGCTGGGGTGGTAGTAAAACCAGGGGAGAGTTGCCACCGGTGCCAGTATGACCAGGATGGTGTACTGAAAGTCACTGCGTTTTAGTTCCGACTCCTGGTCAAGGACAAGAACCTAACCTAACCCACGACCACGCTGGCGGTCAGGCTGGCCGTGGGTAAAGATGGCCTCAGGTCCGGGGACGGAAGGGGTTGGGCGCAGGTGGTGGACAACAAGGGAAGGGGCGGCGTACGGCTGCGAAGTACCCTGATGGCACGGAAATCAAGGGGAGTTCACAGGTTGCCCAGCCGTACCATGACCCCCATTCCACCTCCCGCCGTTCACCCGCAGCAACCTCCCCAACCAATTCCATGAGCGTGACGACGTTGCAGCCGGCGGGCAGTTGCAGCCGGCGGGCAGTCGCAGCCGGCGGGCAGTTGCAGCCGGCGGGCAGTTGCAGCCGGCGGGCAGCAGCAGGCCTCGCCCATCTCCTACGGCTGCGCTCGCTGGCCGGTCTGAGCAGCTGGGGGGCCGCTGGGCGTCCCAGTGCTGCCGCTGGGCGGCCCGAACCAATCGCCCGCCGCCGCCACCGCCATCGCCGCCACCGCAGCCGCCTCCTCCGCCGCCGCCGCTGTAAAGGGTGACAGCGTGCCCAGACGAACACCGTGGCGTGGGCATGGCCTGGCCGCCCACCAGCCCACCGTCGCGCCCGCGAGCCGCACTTGCACGTCCACCGACCCATATGCAGTACCAGCCACACTCACTTCCCTCAGCACCAGCACCCGCACCATCTGCTACCCTCGCCCGCTTCCCCACCCCTTTCACGTGCACAGCGAGAACACTCCTCCTCACCTCCCCCAGCACCAGCATGCGCACCAGCTGCTGCCCCCCCTTGACGGTGGCCCCCCCGTAGTCCGACTCCCGGGTGTACACCACGCCGCTGGTGGCGATCAGCTGGTCGCCCTGTGTGTGTGGGGGGGGGAACAAAGTACTAGTAACGGGAGTTGGTGGTTGGTGGTTGGTGTGTGTGTGGGGGGGGGGGGGTGCACGTGACGCGCAAGGGAACAGTGCAGGGCGCCAGGGAGTCCAGGTAACGCTGACATGCATAGGGTAGGGGGCGGTTGTAAGGCGGCAGGGGACAAGCAAAACGTCACGTGTGATTGGAGTACAAGTGTGCAGTGTGCACGCCAGTCCGCAGCAGGTGTTGGCACACGGACCCGGCACAGAGCCAGGCTCCGTGAGGACGGGGTGCACTTCACACTTGGGCGCGTTTGGCCCGTGCCCAAGACGCATCTGCGCACTGAGCGTTTGAAACCGGCAGGGTTCTGCCAAAAGACATCCCCCTAAACGCCAATCCCATCCAATCCCCTTCCGCACTAGCCCCTCGGTCTCTAGCCGCACCAGTAGTCCTGCCCCCGACCCCCGCCCTCCCTTACGCCTTACAAAGTTGCCACGCGTTCCCTCGCGCACCCCCACCCACCACCGACAACCGCCCGTCGCGCGCCGCGCTGCCGTCCGGCTTTATCTCCGCCTGCACGACACACGGGGAGCAGCGAGGCAGCCCGGGGGTCAGGCCACGCGGAGAGCCGAGATGCACGGATAGGGCAGGGGTCATGACACGCAACTTGAGCATAAGGACATCAAAGGTACTGTGTCAGGTGCGAAAGCGCAACAGGTCATAGAGCAGGGTATGGAGACGACGTGAGTGTGACGACGACGGGGCGGTATCCTGCTGGCGGACAGCGTCTGGGGAATCGGCGCCACGGGGCAGGGGCAGGGGCTGGCGCAGGTCGTGGGCGTGGAAACATGCACGCCCATAGGCCCTTGGGGCCAGCCCCGCCCCAGCCGCATGCATTGGATGTCCCGTGGTCGCGTGGCTACCCCCGCTGCGTCCAGGAGGGTCAATCCCCTGGCTACGCCATCATGCGGCCTGCCGTCCCACGGCCGGCTGGGACCAGGAGCCCCCACTCTGACGGGCTAGGCGGGCATGCAGTCGAAGGGCTTGTGGGGCCTGCATGCCCCGCCTGTGCCGCAGGTGAGGGCCGCAGGTGAGGGCCCCCCGAGTAGCGCCGTGCAGCCAACTCGTCATTGCTGTCCCGCGTACAGAGGACGGCCACGCCTCTCCCATGCCCCTGACAGGCCCTTGCGTGGGCCGCCGGGAGGCAGCACCGGGCGCCGACCCCGCCAGCGGGGGCGCCGCCGTACGTTGCTGCCCCGCAGACCGCAAGCCGGTTCGCCCTTGGCACCCACCCTGCACCGCCTGGTGCAGCTTGCAGCACGTGCTTGCACCGGCACGGTGGCACGGGCACTCACAGCTCAAAGGGCGGGGTGGCGCGAGGCACGAGCAGCCCAGGAGTGTGGGGTCCTACAGGCTCGCACCCACAGCAGCAGCAAAACCCCCTCCCGCCTCCAACAGGTTACTATGCCACGTGCTGGGCGCCACGCCTGGCAGGCAACACGGGTGGCTGGCCCAATCGTACCCAGGACCATCCACATCTAAGCCCCCAACATCCACACCCACCACGAAGATGTTGCCGGTCTTGGAGTCCTGCTCCAGCACCAGGCCCATGGGCTTCTTCAGCTGCAGCGTGTAGCGGCTGCAGCCGATGGGCACCTGCGCGGTCAAAGGCCGCGTGGTGGCATGGAGGAGGGGCGGGGCCAGGGTCGGTGACCGCAGCGAAACCATCGATGACCCCATGGAACCATACACTACCACTCTATCGCGCTTCAGATTCATTTTGTATTGCATTAGGTGCAGGGGCTGACCTGATCAGCGGCTGGGGCCCCGTTCGATGAGGGGTCACCCATGGCACGGACCATCGTGGACGCCCGCGGACGTGTAAGCACATGGAGCCTTGATGTACCAGCCACTGGGCCTCTTAGCCGCTGTTGCAAGGCGCACTGCATGTTGGAACCGGCAACCTACTTGTATGCAAGCGTCCGACACGCAAATGTGCTGCTTCTGGAATGCGTATAATGCAGAGGTGAAGTGTATATGCGGCGCAATATATTGGAGAGGCGCCAGGTATGTAGGCGGATGGGTCTGGCTGTTCGGAAGCTGATGGTTCGGGCTCCGAGACCGCATGTATTAGAGAGTGCCCTTAAGCGTCGGCTCTTCAGATCATGCGCTTCGCACGCGACGGTGGGGCATATGGTTACTGTAAGCCTTCACAACAGCTCGCTAGCCATGGCTGCCCCACCTCCCCCAACTTCCGGGGGGACACCCTACGATGGCCCTCGCTACCCGGGCAGCCTTGTTGTGCACCACCTGAAGGCCAACGTCACGGAAGTTGTAGACCGCTATCGACGTCAACGGAAGCGCAGGACGGGTAAGAGGGCCAGCGCCTAGCGCGATATTGGCGCGCCGATGCAGCCGAGCCAACAGGAAATGCAACCAGTGCGAAAACAGGCCGCCATTGTATTGCCGTAATCTTACAGCTGTACGCGCCTAGATGTCACGGCCCATACGACATTTCCCTGACCAGCCACGCGACGTGTTCCAGCCGCTGGGCGTCTGTTCCCCTTCTCGCCCCATCACTAAATTCAGGCCCCCCGAACCTCCCACCCTCGGCTAAACAGCCATCCCGCGCTTCCTCCATGCCAATGTCTGGCCTCTGTACACCCGTCTCATCATTGAACTTGAACGCACGTTTTCTGTCGGGCCCCTCACATGCCAGCGGGCTCCCCCACGCCGTATCGCTGCCCCCAAAGGAGCTCCCCTGGCTGCCGCTGTCCTGCCCCTGGATCCTGCCGTGCCCCGGTGCCCGCTCACAGGGCAGCCGACTGCTCGTCGCGCCCTCACGACACACCGTGTCCCCCGCACGCATGCTCCTGCCACCCACATGCACCTCCGCCACCCAACCCCGGCAGAGCTACCCCGCTCAATCTTACTGCTACTCGTTTACTTTAAAACCTTTCACCTCTGCCGGCGCTCTGCCTCCCGCCTTAACCCCCAAAGTACACGCTCTGTGCACCCACCCGCGCGAGCAGAGCTGCCCCGCGCCGTGTCGCTGCTGCTGGCGTGGGAGGGGGCGCTGGTGGCGGGCGTGTTCGTTGCGGCGCTGGGGCACGTGGCGCTGACGGCCTACGCCATGGAGCGCCACGACGAGCGGGTCAGGTGGGGGTCGGGGTGGGAGGAGGACGGAAGGGCAGGAGGGGGTGGGCGCGTCACACGTGGCGCTTTACTTGCGTGGCAGTGGCGGCACGGAGGGCTAGGGTGTGGCCGGTGGGGGTAGGGACAAGGGCACGGGGGCAGGGCGAGGAGGGGACTGGGGGTGCAAGGAGGTGGGGGGTTTGCGCGCAGGCCGCGTGGCTGGTGCTCCATGCGCGGCCGCTGGCTGTCCATTGCGCACCCCACGGACGCCCATTACTGGTAATGGACGCGCTATGTATCTGCACCATTGCAGTTCAAATTGCATCAGTGGGCCCTCAACCCGACCCTCGCCCTCCCAGGCGTGCTGCCCTGGTGCGCTACTACACGCAGCGGCTGGCGCTGGCGGACGAGGCAATCCGGGACCTGGCGGTGCGTGGGCGGGGAGGGGGGGAGGGGGGGGGGATGGACGGGGACACAAAGCACTTGTAGGTGCTTCGTGGCAGGGTTAAACATGGCTGGTTGAAGTGGGCTAGTTTCGCTGGTCGGCGGATTGTTGTTGTGGTGGTGGGTCGTCATTCGCCGTAAGGCTTGGGAGCTGGGCCTGGTTGAGCCTGGACCACGGCCTTGGTGCAGCCGCACAGCATGTAGCTCAACACGTCCGTGCGCTGTTTGGCATGCGCGCTTGTGGCCTGATTGCCTGCTGATGCATTGGAAAGCCTTCGTGCCGTGTTTGGTAAACGCACCGCAGGAGTCTTTCCTGTTCTACTCCCGCCACGCCGCGGAGGCGCACCGCAGCCAGGACGCCGCCGCCGCCGCCCTTGCCACGTGCCAGGTACGGCTGGCGGCGGCGGGCGCGGCGGCGGCGGCGGAGCTACTGCCGCTGCAGCAGCAAACGGATCCCAGCGGCGGCGGCGGTGCCCTTGCTGGCAGGCTGTGGCGGGCGATGGTGGCGGCGCCGGTTGACGTGGCGGTTGGGCCGTGGCGTGAGATGTACGTCAGGTGGCGGCTGGGCAGGTGGCGGCAGCAGCTGGAGGTGGGGGGGCAGGGGTCGGGGTCGTGGTGCAGAATTTGAGAGGTGTTCGGCGGATTTGCGGGCACGGGGTAGTCAGAAACTGGAGGTGGATGGGCGGGTGGGTTGGGCGCGGGTTCAGGTGTTGGCTTATGGGCGGGAGTGAGTGGGCGAACAGGGTGGGAACGTGGAGTGATGAATGAGGCTGTGGGCAGGGAAGGGAGGGCCGGACGCAGCCCCTGGGTGCTATCTTCGAGCGGTGGCCCATGTGCAGTAGGGCTCGCTACAGATCTCTCTACATGCTCAAGGTGCCCCCACCCTCCCCGGACCTGCCGCAGGCGCTGCAGTCCGAGGCGGCCCAGGCGCACGAGGCGCTGCAGCACCACAGCGCGCTGGCGGGCATGGCGGCAGCCAAGGTGGGGGCCGGGCGGGAGTGCGGGGTGTGGGGTGTCAGGCAGCAGGGAAGCTGACGTAGTATGTGGATTTACGAAGGTGAGGGAGGGGCGCATTCCTGGAGCCTCAAGCAACATGGCTTGGGATTGCAGTCGCAGCCCTGGGCACGTGCGATATGTACCTACCACCCTTGCAGCCGTGGGCAGGCTGCCAAGTGGAGTACCAAACGTGCACCCCTTCCCTGCCTCGCCCCCCTTCCCCTGTCCCTGTCTGTCCTGCCCCGCATCAAAGGCTGCCCAGCTGCGGCGGCAGTTGGAGGCGGAGGCGGCGGGCCGCGAGGCTCTGGCGGCGCGGCTGGCGGCTTGGCGGGTGCAGCGCTGCCGGCGTGAGGCGCTGGCGGCCAGCGGGGGGCTGTGGTGGCCGGCGCGGCTGGGGGCGGCGTGGCACTGGGCGATAGGGGTGGGTCGCCGCGGGGGGGGGGGGGGGGCGGGGCGTGTGAGAAGTGCATCCTGGGATGGCACCAGGGCCAGTGGGCTAGGCGCCACCGCACCGTTGTGTTCGCGCAGGAGCTGGTGGCGCGGAGGCACGTGGTGTAGGGGGCACTGAGTTGCACTGTTCCGCGGCCGTCGATCGGCCACGGCACCATTGTGGTCGGCCCCTGCCCTCCGTGCACATCCCTATGCAACTCCCACGGCCGGACATGCAGCACACGGCCACAAGCCGACCTACGCCGCCTGCACCGCCCCATGCTGTGCGCCCCACGCCGTACGCCCCACGCCGTACGCCCCGTGCCGCACGCCCCCATGCGCCCCAGGTGTACACGCCCACGTGGGCCGACGAGGAGGAGGAGGAGCAGCAGCTGCGGCAGCTGGCGGAGCAGCTAGGGCTGCCCGCCGGCTTGCTGTGACCGCCGTACGGGGAACAGGCAGGCATGCATGTATCCGGACAGGGGAGGAAGGCAGCATCCTCCGCCGGCAAGAAGGCGCGGGGGCATGGCGGCGCCTGGCCCGCGAGGCAGCGGCGGCCGTAGGGCGACTTTGCGACATATCCCGCAACCCCACTCGCCGGGGTCAGTCCAGCCCGCTTCCCTCATCGCCCTACCGCCCGTGGTCTTCTGCCAAGACGCGGTACCAGCAGCAGCAACAGCAGCTGGGCGACGACGTCGGCGGCGAATGCGGCCCCATCACGTCGTCACAGCTGCAGGCGCGGCACGCCGACAACCCAGGTGCCCAAGTCCCGATCAGGCGCCCTGCCGCCGCGCAGCACCTCCTAACCTCTCAGGTGGGCGGGGGCCGGGAGCACTGGCAGGCTGCACCCCGGTGGGGGCGGCACTGGGCTGCTGGCTGGGTGGCCGCAGCCTGTGCGGCGCTTGGGACACCGCAGGCCCCCAGGGCTGACGGCTGGGCCTGCAGGCTTGGAAGCAGCTCCTTCCTTGGGTGGTATTCTCTTCTGCTCCATGATGCCGTCTTGCCGTCCTTGCGCCGCAATGGAGTACAACGTTCAATTGTACGGTACCTACTTGTGCCCTTGCTCCTATTGCCTACCGCCAGGCCCCAGCGCCCCCGGCCCCCTGCCCGACCGTGGCGCCTCCAGGTCAAACCCACACGCGGTCGCGCGCCATGTGCGCCCCCGGTGCCCGTGGGAGCCCTTGGCGCCGGTGGCGGTGGCGGTGGCTGCACATGGGCCGTGACAACACGGGCGGACGGGCGGGCGGGCGGACGGGCGGGCCCCACGTGCGGAGCGGCGGGACCTGTGGGGACGACCTGTGGGCCCCGGCATGTCTCAGGTGGGCAGCGCTGTTCTCCCTGAGAACACGTGCATTGCAGACTGTATTGGGTTGGGATGCTGGGCCAGAACCCAGGAGGGGACACGGTGCACGTGCTGGGTGCGTGTGGGCCCGGCAGTCGGGTGGCGCTGGCATCAGGAGGGGGGCGCTGGGCCGCAGGGCCTTGGCCTGTGCGCTGCCGTTTCCGTTATCTGGACGCCGCCTTTTGGGTCTGGGACACAAATGGCTATGGTTAATAAAATTTACAATGAAATGGATGGTGTTGACACCCCTTAGCGTCTGGACCAGGGGCTTGCGCTGACGAGTGTTCCCAACCTTTCTGGCGTTTGGGGACGGTTACCTGTGACGTTACTAATGCCGGCAAGGTGTTTCAACCTTTCACCTGTTGATTGCGTGAAAAAACGAACGCATACAAGTTTACAAAGTATGTCTCTGTTCATGCAGCATTGCCATCGGGACCGTTGGACCGAGGTCAGTTGCTAGTCTCCCCTGACAGCCGGCTTCTGTGCCGGTGCAACGGGCTGGCAAGGCTTGGGTCCGACATAATTGCGCAAGCACCATGCCCCATGTAATGCTGAGAACGTCTACGCAGCACAAAAGTTTTTGGCGCGCCAATCAGGCGCATGCCTCCCTTGCTCCGTCGCACTTTCCGTTTTTGGCGACTGGGTGGTTGGGGTGGTTGGTGCTTGCGCCTGACTGGGAAAGTGGTGTGTGCTGCAAATAATTTTATTCACTGCTGCAAAGATTTGCCATCAGTCGCGCTCCTTTCAGCCGGCTCGTCCCAATTGCGGTCGGCTGTTGTTGACGCGCGACGGACTCGGGAGTGTCTGCAAAGAACCATGCATAAACATGCACATGGTTTTCCCTTACATGTACTTTCAACTGGAAACCACGTCACCCAGACTGCGTTAACGCCACGCACTGCGCCCCGGGGTTAGCCCAGGAGCGCGCCGTACGGCCATAAGAACAGAGCCCTCGAAAACCGGCAACGCGTTAGGGGCAGAGGAAGAACCCCATAGTACTAGCATTTATTAAATATATATTGGTCCTGCATCCACTACTATTCTTCAGGAAGCGCTGCTACCCGTGCTCGCGACGTTTGCCCCAGTGTTACCGGTGTTTGCCAGCAACCACCACGCAGCCTTTCGCGCAACAATGATTGGAACATCTTATGACGGAGAAGAAGCTGATTGCTGCTGGTGAGTCAATAGCCGGTGCCCACCTGGCGACCCTTCTGCAACCCACCCGGCGATGAGCAACCTGCGAGCCCCTTCATTTCCCCAACCCACATCTGTCGACGCACATGTAGACTCAAAACATCTTGCATAGTGTTAGTAGTATCGATCGGGACTTGGACCCACGCCAGTATGCCGCGGCACTCCTGACTACCGTTGCTGGGCGCAACCGCTGCAGGATTTGCCTGGACGGTGCATCATCGGAGTGCCTCTCTCGGCCGTGTATGTGTCCGCGGAGCGTCCATCCATCGTGTCTTGCACGCTGGCAGCTTCAGCAAGCTGGGAGAACGGTAAGCAGCTCATGGGTTCCTGGCACATGCCGCTGCCGACAGCTATGTAGCAGCCTTCATCCTGCACCGCAGGATTGCACTACAACAAGTAGCAGCTTAGTAACTTACATACTGGGTTGCCGCCTTCGCGAAGCCATGGTTGGCAGGGGTCTTCCCAGTCACCCTTGGGGCAGTCGCGCACCCTGCCGCCCCTCGCTCCCGCACCCTGCACCTCAAGCCTGCACCCACATACCCAACCACTCCGTCTGCAACCTGGAAACCACAGGAGGAGAGGAGCTGTAGGTTCTGCAACGGCAGCCTCCCGGACTGGCGTGCGGCCATGGCTTGCTCTAAGTCTGTGGCGGCGCCCAGCCCGCCGCACCCCGTGGACCCGGTCATGGTGGTGTCGCTCAACGGCCAGTTCGTCAAGATGCGCGTGCGGCCGGGGCCGGAGGGCATGGAGCAGTTTCGGCAGCAGGTCCGGGAGCTGTTCGGCATCCCGCCCGGGGTGGACTTCGAGTGCTCCTTCCGCTGCAAAGCGCCCTCGGGTGAGTGCCTGGCTGCACCGCCTGCGTGCCGTGGACGGGGCAGCGGGGCCTGCGGCTGTGCACGGCAACATACGTCAGTACCGCCACAACGGCCACACGCCACGTGGTGTCACTCTGTACCTTTGCGGCCCTTGGGCTTCCACCACCTGCCGGCATCCGCCTCCCCGTGCTGTGCCGTGTCTCCCTCCCTCCCCCACGCTGTGCCAACCTCCCTCCGTCCCTCCCCTCCCTGTGCAGGCGACACCATCACGCTTGAGGGCCTGGCGTCCTACGAGGCGGCCACCCACTGCGCCTCGCTGCTGGCCGCACAGCGCCTGGCGCGCCGCACCGCGCACAGCACCAGCACCGGCAGTGGCAGCAGCCACCACAGCAGCAGCAGCAGCGGCTACAGCGACGGCCACGGCCACGGCCACGGCCACGGCGTGCCCCTCCCGTCCGCAGCGGGCGGCTTGTAACACCACGACAGGGCCCTCAGGACCCCAGGGCCAAGCAGCTCGGGCGGCTTGCAGTAGCGTTCCGCTGAACATTCAGTGGGCGGCGCAAGGTGCCGTGCGGTGGCTTGCCGGGCGCTGGTGGCGGGGGCCTGCTCGCAGGCGGGTGGGCGGCAGCGTTGCGGCTGCTGCATGGCTTGGGGCTTGAACGGGGGCGTGGGGCATGGAGGCATGGTAACCGCAGGATGCAATCTGACGCGTGCGAACTGACGGCGGTGTGCGTGAGCAGCACTGCACTGCTGACACAAGAACAGGGTGTGGCGGGGGTTGGGCATATGCACGCAGGGCCATGCATGCTGCACGCAGGGCGGGCCCTGTTCACCTCGCCCTTTTGCCCAGACGCATGAATGCTACCGGGACGCGAAGCGGCAGGGCACCTGCCGCCCCTAGCGCGCTGGAAGGCGGCGAATAGTGCGGCGCAGCGCGACCTTGTGGGGCGGTTAGGGCTCGCCGTCGACTTGTGGCAACCCCGGTGGGGTATATGTCCCAACGACTGAATCGGAAGCAAGCCGCCACGCATGTCAGCCGGTGCCGAGTGTGCACTTTGGTACGGCTGAGGCGGCCTTGCATAGACTATAACTCATTCATGCATTCACTCCTTATCACTAGACCTGCTTTTTCCGCTTCCTATCTCGATTTTTCCACGCCCCGCCATCTCGCTTTTGCCGTGTGTGTGTATAGGGGATGCCCTCGTGTTTGGTGTTGTTCATTGTTGGCCCTGCCGCCCTTCCTTGCGTGGGCGTTGCGGTGGCGATGTGCTGAAAAGCACGCTGCGGGTGCGGCATGCACGTACTCGTGCCCTGCCACGCCTGCGCACACATGACATGACTCGGAACGTCGTTAGTCCCGGTGGTTTGTGCTGCGGACTAGGCCTTGAGATTGCTTGGGCGGCGGATCGAGCGTTTTTGGTGCACGCCGCCTCCTCCTGGCGCGCGTTGCAACGTGACCGAACAACGATGCTGGATATGGCGCGGGGATTGCAAGGTGGGGCAGTGGTCTGTAGCGAGAGTGTAGCAGCTGCAGCGTTAGGTAGAGGCACGAGGCAGTGTCGGAGTGTGAATGGCACTAGCGTGCGCAGGCATTGGTACAGTGGCACAGGCCAAGAGAGCTAGGGAGAGTGCACTGGAGTTGCGATCTTGTTGATGAACATTTCTTTCCAGGTAGAGACTGCTGTTTCATTCTTGCTGGACCGCAGCAGGGTGGCTTGCGCTGCACGTCCTACGCAGGACCAGCGCCCTCGGGCGTACGTGACACGTGTCGGCGTCCTGCGACGTGTAACGCTTGCCGGCCTCCGCCAGCCCGCCTACGCCCATGTGTACGCGTTGGCCCCAACAAGGCGACCCCATTTGCTCCGTTTTACTGCCTCTCATGCATGAATTATGTGAGTACTGACGGTTTCCGCATGTAGCGCAGCGGAGTAGCGGAAACCTAGGCTTCCTGCGTTCGGCCTGTTAGCGGAGTCTCCCCTGATGGGGGGAGGCCGGCCTGGGGCCGTTCGGCCCAGGTGTTAAGTCGGGGCGCCGCTTGGCGCCGGTTACTTGGCGAACTTTGGTCAGATCTGACACCACCGTCACTAACTGCGCTTTACTTCTGGCGCGGTTACACGATGGAACCCAGGCTCGCCTCCCATCCCGCGAACAAGACCACTTTCCTCGTTTCCTGCTTGCAGGCACCCCTTCCCGTGGCGGCTACTCGCCGCCCTAGCGGCTCAAGACGCAATGCTGGAAACCGGTACGGAGCGCCACCATGAAATACGCCAGGCGCATAGCCAGGGTTATAATCTTATAAACATCCAGAACTGGGGAGTGGGGACGGCTCAGGAGGATACTGACCAAACAAGGCAGCGTGTTCTTACATTACGAATGGAAGTAAGTGCCGTGCCCACACTTCGACGAGGCAGCTGCACCAAGAGTGCAGCGCATGCCGCCGGGACACGGTCAGCTGATGCCGAAGGACTGGCAGGGACGGAGGTACGATGCAATGCCGACCATGCACACGGCACCAATCTTGGCGGTTTGTGTCTTGGTGTCTGTGTGCTCACGGTAATTACGTTATGGCAGGCATGTGCTAATGTAGATACTGAGTCAAACCTGTGTGTGAAGAATCATGGTCGGTTGCTTGGGCGGGTCTTGGGCAGTGTCACGCAAGACACGCACCCATGCAGCAACCACCGAGAGCCAAACGCCGTCTCAGTTGGCCCCCCAAACGAACACAGTGACACCGACACCCTGCTCCGCAGAGGTAGGAGTATTGCACAGGTAACGCGCCATGCCCCGTCTCCATGCATGGCACACCGTGTGTCGAAGCAAGGGGTTAACTGCGCCGCCCTGGCGCCACCGCCCGGCGAAACCACCACAACAACAAAATTGACACAGTGACTGTTTGACATCTGCTCCTTTCCTCCTCGCTACCGCTGCCCCGCCGATCCCTGGCGGCAGCACTGCACAAGAGTGCGTGGATGCACGCTGCTGCCCCGCCGCTGCTCGGGGTGGCCAGGCCGCTGCTGGCGCAACCACCACGGCGCCAGCGGGCCAACGGCACCGGCGCTACCACCCAGCCTACTGTTCCTCCTCCTCCTCCTGCTGCTGCTGGCGCTGGGCCTTGAGGTCGTGGTCGTGGACCTTGTGGCTCTCTGTCTTGTGCGGGAAGCAGATCTTGCAGCGGTTGATGCCGTGTTCGCACACCGCGGCGGTGGAGGCCTTCTCGGCGTGCCGCACAGCCTGGGGCGGCGGGGGAGGGGGAGGGGGCGGAGCGGGCGGCAGGGGGCAGGGGGCGTGAGGGTGGGCAGGAACAGCAAGGGCAAGGGCAAGGAAAGGCAAGCGCAACTGGTAATGGTGCTGCGGTGCCATGGGCGCGAGTGCGCACGGGCTGAGATGGAAACCAAAGTGCAGTGAGAAGCGCGGGCGCAGCGGGAGCAAGTTGCAGAGCGATGTGGGTCAGGGGCTGCGGACCACAGCCGATGAGAGGAAGCCAGGACAACGACGGTGTCGCACGTGCACTGCCGCAAGTGCACCGCGTTAGCCGAGAGGAGGGTTTGGGTGGCAAGGGGGGACCAGCTGCAGGCACCTACGTCGCGCTGCTCCTTGATGGCGCGCTTGCTGTGCTTGTGCTCGGGCTCCAGCACCAGGTTGAGCGCGCGGGCCTGCTTGTGCACGTGCGCCTCGCCGTGGCGCCTCTGGCGGAGGGAGGGCGGGGGACGGCGGGCGGCAACCGGGCAGGCATGAGCGCATGACCTTGGGGTACCGTGTGCCGGGTGGATGAGGTACGGGAGGGCAGGGCGACGTGTGCGAGGCGATGCCAAGGACAGTTGAATTTGGCGCAGGCCAGGGGGGACAAGTAGTGGGTAGCAGTAAGTGGTAACTGGGTATGAGAAAGCGCAGCTTGGTGCGCTGCAGCGGAGGCTAAAGTGCACGTCCCCCACGGGGTGGTTAGCGTCGTGACTCTTGGCGTGCACCTCACCTGCTCCTTCAGCTCCTTCTCATGCCGTTCCTGCGCCTTGAGGGCCTCGTGCAGAGCCGCCTGCTGCTTTTTGGTCTCAGCGAGCTTGTCTGCAACAGTGCAAGCCGCATGTACCTTTCAATTGGCGTTAGCTCCGTGCACCTCAACGCGAAACAGTACACTACCAAGCAATTGCCCGAGACTGCAGTAGATAGCTAATACAGTTGCGCATGGTAACTACTAGGTGAGCCTCCTGCCGTCCGACACAGTTCCGAAGTGGTTCGGGCGGTACGCAACCTTGTACCCCTGCATGCCTTCAAAGCTCCGAGGACATTCCAGATTAGGCTCATCACGTCAGCTCACCCTTGTGAACGTGTGGGACGTCCTTGACGTGCAGGGCCTCAAGCATGGTTGCGGAGTGCCTTTACAGGTGGCGAGGACGGGGCGACAAAGCTATTACGTGCGGGGAATAACGTCAAGGTTGGAAGTCGGTTGTGCCTGAAACTTGTTTCTGCGCAATTCAGTAGGCATGGGCCATGGGGCTTTCATACTTCGCCGAGTCGAGTCAGCACTGGCAGCTCCGGAACATGGAGAACTGGCAGAACTGGCAGCTCCGGAAAATGACGGCAGGCCAGCTGACAAACAGCGTATCAGTAGAATTACAGCCATCTCAATGGCTCTTCGTAGCATCCACAGTCGTGGGCCCCTTGGCTCTGGGTTGTCTCGACGACGCACCCCGCGTGCAAGCAGTCGCGCCGTCGCCCTTCGAGTTGTGGCCTTTAAGGAGACTGATACGATCAAGGTAATTGGCACATAGGTCTTTGAGCAGCAATGCATGGCCCGCCGATAGCTCCAGGCGCCGATAGCTCCAGGTGCCGGTACGCACGGTGTCGCGTGTCGCCACACCGATACATGCCATAGCCAAGGGCGAAAGACTTTGCTGTCTTTCATGTACATGTGCATGATGTAATTGACCACACAGTCCTCAACCGGAAATGGCAAGTGCAAAACGCTTGCAAGCACAGGCTGAGCCCAAAAGTATCCAATGAAACTCAATTGTCGTGCACGTCGGGGGCAGTCGGAGGCAACCTTGTTATCAACGTTTGCCATCAGCTGCCATGTGCATTTGCAACAGCGTGGCCCCCCAGTGCTCACGCCAGTGCAGTGAACACAGGGACCGCACTGTCCTGCACTGTCGTCTCCTCCCGGACCCTCCACATGCCCAGTCCACCACCGGTACTATCCTGTCACCGCCCCCCCCCCGCTGGTTACCGGTATCAAGTATCTTGCCCTTCCCCATCCACCAATCCATTACCCCGCACCCAACCCAACCTCACCCCCACCTCTTCTCCGGCCCCCACTTCCCCCCTGCACGCCCCAGGACTGGCGTGTCAAGCAGATGGTGGACACGTGCCATGCCTACTACGCGTCGCTGTGGGGCCGCGGCCAGCTGCAGGCGGCAGACGCGCTGCTGGACCCACACGTCGTGCACCGCGACCTGTGCGGCGCGTGGCTGGCACACGTGGGGCACCCACACGCGGGCGGACCGGGGGGCCACCCCGCCACCGGCCTGACGGTTGGGCCGCGGGGCATCAAGGCGCTGGTGGCGGACGTACGGCAGCAGTACCCCGACATGTACGTGCAGGTGCGTGGGCTGGTGTACGGTGTGCCGGAATTGCCGTACGTTATGGTGGTGGATGGCGGACCGACGTGGTTACGTGGGCGGTCGGTGGTGGCGTCAACCGGCGTTCCCCTGCCGCCCACAGCGCGGTTTGCGGGCTGACCAAGCCCAGTGCCAGTGCGGCGCAGCTGTGCTATCCGCACAGTACGCAACTGCGTGCGTTGCCTACGTGTGCGCTTAGTCGCCTGCTCCTTGCTCCCCACACCTGAAACGATTCACACCGTGTGAGCCCTCACTAGCTCGCATGACGTACGGCATGCACCCCTTATGCACGACACCCCCGCCGCGTGTCGTACCCAGGTGGACGAGGTGGCGGTGAGCGACACGCACCGCATCTTCGTGGCGTGGACACGGTACGGCACGCAGCTGGGCAGCCCGGGGGCGGGCGGGGCGGCGGGCCCGGGGGACAGCAGCAGCAGCAGCAGCGGTAGCAGCAGCAGCAACAGCAGCGGTAGCAGCAACAGCACCAAGCAGCAGCACCACCAGTGGCTGGGTGTGGGCGGGGCCCCAGTGCGCCAGGGCGGCCGGGCGGTGCCCTCCGCTGCTGCTGCTGCTGCTGCCGGGGGAGGAGGCGGCGCGCCCCCCGTGCCGCCCTCGTACCACAGCGGCCTGATCCGGGGCGTGGACCTCATCACCTTCAACCACGACCGCAGCAGGATATTGGAGGTGCGGAGGGGGCCGGGCCTGTCAAGTGCCTGGTGTGGGGAGGGTTAGCGCTTGGCGTCGCGGCGCCTTCAAGTTGTGCACAGGCTGTGTGGGTGGAGACGTGGGTCGTCAGGGCGCTTGGGTAGAAGGGCGCGTCCTGGAGGCATGCATGGCCCTGGGTGTGCCGCAGGCCGTGGGGCCCTGTGCCACGTGCCGCGCAGGCGGCCTCGGGTGTCAGCCGCATGCCGGAGAGGAGCACAGCACGCGATCCTCCAGCTGCCTTGGTGTCGCGTGCCTCACTGGCCTTGCTCCTAAGCAATTGAATTAACCAAAGGGAGGGGGGTGTACTGCCGCTGCCTCATGGCACCCATCCAACCCCTGCCCCTCGGCCCGCCCACTCCTCCCCTGTGCCCCTCTCCACACACACACACACACCCTGCCGGCCCCTAGATCGACGTGTTCCGGCAGCTGTCGGCGGACGAGCGGCATGAGGCTGAGCGCCGCATGCAGCCACACCCCTTCGACATTCGCCTGGCGCGCCTGCACTGGTCGTAGACAAAAGGGGCCCTGGACGGCATGGGACCCGCGACGTGCTGTGCATGTGACGCAGGGGGAAATTGGGACAAGCAGGCGCACCGGGCTGTAGGACACCGCGTTATCAGTACTTGGTGGCCAGACTGCGTCGGTTGCGGCGCCAACACCGCGGCGCCGCAGGGCTCGCTGGGGGGAGTGGCGCTGTGCAGGGTGGGGAATGACAGGAGCAAGGGCAGGGCGCAGGAGCAGGGACCGAAAGTTGCGTCGTGTTGGTTCATGTGTCGCAGTATCGAGGACATGCAGGCAAGGGACCAACGAGTCACTGCCGCTACTGTTTGGACGCAGGCCGACCGCCGCGGCCCGTTGTCTGTGTATGGCGCTGTGGTGCACGGCAGGACTGCGTGTGTGTGTTATCTTGGACCAGCGAGCTTGACCTTGGACTTGAACGACACCGGCCCGTACCGTTACCGTCCATGTTGGTTGGGACTTGATGGGATTTCCGTTGTGTAGCACTGCATTTTCGTTGTGTTCCGGCGATGCTGCAATTTGCAGCGGTCACTATGTGCCTGGGCCCTGGTGCACGGCACCGCAGTAGCACGCGCTGCCGATGGTACGGTGCGCGGTGCACCGGTCTCGCTTGCTCGCTGGACGGCTTCGTGGCCCCATCTGGACGACAGACCACCGCCCGCCGCCGCCCTCAGGCTCTGTGTGTGCCGTACCATGCTGACGATGCGAAGACTGGAGTCTCACAGCCAATGTCTTGCGGTTTGGCGTGTCGTGGTGGTCGTGCGCTCGTGCCAGTGTGCCAGGTCGCACGTGCCCCCTTGCGCTGTGGCGGCACACCTGCTGCGTGAGGGCTGGAGCGGTAGCGCCGGCCTGGGGTGATGAGCAACGAGGTGCCATGCGTATCAGGGCCGCAGGTGCCACGGTGCTGCCCTGCCGTGTGTCTTGCCTTGCTCAATCACTGCACGTGCTGGGGGCTTTCCGGTGTGGTCCCAGGGCCGCTGCACAGCCTTGGCCCCAGCGGCTCGTGTTGCTTTGGGAGGCTACAGACCTCGTTGCCCTCTGGTGGTGGCTAAGGTGCGACACCCCGACCGGAGGGGCCCCTTGTAACAGCTAAGGCCATGCCTCTGAACTGCTCTGACCTGCGGCGAGCTCCGGCTCTCGAATCCAACTGGCTGCCCGTAAGCTCCCGTGTGTGAGGCCGCCGGGGTTCAGCCTTCCATAAGGGGCCAGCCTGCCGTGAGGGGACAGGACACGTCGTCTCTCGTGTCAGCAAGTGCCTGCATAGGCGCTGCACGTCACTTAACGAGGTGGTGAATGAAAGCTGGTGAAACCCGGCAGCCGCTGCTTCCCTTCCCACCACTTGCAAGGACAGGCACTCCGCATGCAATGCAAGTTCCCCGAGGCCTATCATTTATTTGTATAGCCGGCCGTCCCTGCAGGCCACGCCATGTCATACAGCCTGCCGCATCACGCTTGACAATCCGCACCACCAACGGTTTCCATACAATTTTCATGTGGATCCAGGTATCAAGCCTGATCCAATTTCTATAGCGATGCTTACAGTTTGCCGGCATTGTCAAGAGTCCCCCGCTGAGAGGGCCAGGTTTCCACTAAGGGTCTTTCGCAGCGTCAGTCGCAAGTAAACGTTTGTCACATCCGCGAGTGTGTACACGACACCAGCCAGCAAACCCCGGTAGCCATCCTGCGTCCGTCCGCCTTTGCCCACGGCCAAGCGCCTTCCCAGTTCCCACCGCACTGCGCCACAGCGTGCAGCATGGTAGCCACACATACCTGCATGTGCACACGCACTCACGCACCCCGAGCCGCCTTCACCGCGATGTACAGACAACCATTATGGTACAGGAGTCAGCCCACGTCAATGGATGCCTTCCAAATACTCATCACATACTGCATTCACCGTAGCATCCTACGCCCGGCATGCTCGTACCCACGCCCCTGCCGTGCCCTGCACCCGCCCCATGTTCCACAACCCCTGCTCCCTCTCATCCTACAAAACTGCAAGGTGGCTCCACGCACACCCCTTGCCCCTCGCCGCCCCGGCCCCAAGCCATCATGTAGCTACAACAAGCACCAACCGTGTCCCCCGGTCTCTGTCTTGCTACCGTACACGCTTCGTCATCCTCAACACCCCGTACAGCTACCACACCGTACCTCCCCGGCCTCATCACAGCAGGTTGATGGTGTCGCGCACCACCAGCCCCAGCCCCAGCCCCGTCAGCAGCAGGAAGCCGCCCGCCATGACGCCCTGCTCCACCGCCGCCGGCAGCTTGCGGCCGCCCCGCGCCGCCTCCAGCGCCAGCAGCGCCAGGTAGCCGCCGTCCAGCGCGGGCAGCGGCAGCAGGTTGACGGCGGCCAGGTTGATGTTGACGATGGCCGCGAACTGGAACAGCCCCGCGGCGTCGGCGCGCAGCACCTGCAGACACACAGCAACCAGGGGGTTAGCGGAACTGGAAAGGTGGGTGATGGGAAGTACGTATAGGATGGCGGCGAACTGGCGGCGTCGGGGGCGCGCAGCACGTGCGGAATGAACACCAGGCGTCACGGCCCCACTGCACCGCCCCCTCGCCCTCCTCGCACCCCCGCCTTGCCCTCTTCCTCCCCGTCTCGCCACGACGGCCACCGGCCCCGACAGCAGCCTCTCCCCATCCTCCTCCCTCTCGGCACCCTCTCCCCGCCCAGGTTTCAGTTGTTGTTAGTGTGCCGCTGTGCTGTTACGCCCGCCCCCACCTCGCTCCCCGCCGCCACGATGGCCACCGGGCCCGACAGCTGTCCGCTCATGGCGCCGAAGTTGGTGAAGATCTTCTGCAGCCCGCCCAGCACCGTGCCGCACAGCCTGGGGGGAGGGGCGGTGGAAGAAGACGTGAGGGACAACGACAACCGGGGGAGAGGGGATTGCGAAGGAGGAGTCAGACACGAAGTTCCAGTGGGAAAGGAGGCGGGAGAGACAGCGGATGGCAGGGGTTAAGGCCAGGGGATGGTCGCTGTGGGACGGTGCCCGGTGGGAACGCTCGTGGCCCGCGCTGGGGCCTGGGCATCCTGCTCCCCTAAGGCACGACTGCCGCAACTTTTGTGGAGCCCTTCAGAAGCCCCTGCGCTCTTGACCTGGTCGTGGACCACCCCAATGCCCAATGCCTCACACCCCGCTTTTCCACTCCCCTCCCCACCTGTTGAACTCCGACTGCGTCATGGCCAGCACCTCGCCCGGCCCCCGGGGGTAGGTGTGCGCGATGTAGGTGTTGGACGACAGCTGCACGCCGATGCGGCCCTGCCCCTCCGGCCCCACGTCGGGCGTCACGCGCAGCGCCACCACCTCCCCGCCCTCCTGCCGCCCCTCCGCCGCCGCACGGGGCTCAACCCCGCGCAGCACCTCCAGGGTCAGCGGCTGGCCGGCGGCGGCGCGGATGGCGGCCACCGAGGCAGACACCTGCGTGGCCAGGGGAGGGAGGGAGGGACGTTGCGGGGAGCACGTACGCGTTTGGAGCACCGGGTGACGGGGGCCTAGAATGCAGTGGGTCCGCTGCGCTGGCGCAGCGCTGATGGCTGGTATTGCTGGTGCCGGTAGGCCATGTGGGACAGGTTGGCACTCGCCACGCCAGACTATAGCGAGTGACACGGAGCGTTAAACTCGAACCCCGACTACCACCCGTTGATCCGTCTACCATCATCCCGTGGATTCGCCCGCTTTGTTTGCTTGACTGACACCCACGTTGCCCTCCGCAGACCCGACCCCATTTCCACTCCTGCTATTTTGCCGCTCCTTTGGGCCCCTTGAACCCCCCTGTACCCCTTTTGTCCAACGCACCTGCGATGGCCCGGCCGGCACCTGCAGCTCCCCCACCCGCGTGATGACGTCCCCCGGCAGCACGCCGCCCCGCGCCGCCGCAGAGGTGGGCGCCAGCTCCGTGCCCACGCGCACGCCGGGCAGGAAGGCGGTCTCGGCCTTGCCCACCGTGGCGATCTGCGGGGGGCAGGGGGGTGAATGAGGGAATGAAGGGTCAGGGTCGGAGTGATGGGTGCAATCACAGTGGCGTGATGTTGGGTCGGAGAGGCTGGGGAAGGGTTTAAAGGCTCTTGATACAGCCCTCCACCCCTCTGGCACCCGCGGATTCCCCACAGCGACTGCAGGCTCCTGCCGCTGTGGCACTGCGGCGCAGCTGGGCGCGGGCCGCGGCTCGAGCTGCCAGCCACCTACACCCATGCCCCCGCACAACCCGACTGCCGTACTTTCCTGCCCCTCCCCACACGCACCTGCGTTAGCAGCACCAGGTACGCGAGCGCCATGCTACCCCCACACCTGCCCGCACCACCCACACGCCATGCTCCTTACTACGCACGCGCCCACCTGCGCCAGCAGCACCAGGTAGGCGAAGGCCAGGTTGGCCAGCACGCCGGCGCTGATGACCAGCGCGCGCTGCGGGATGGGCCGGTTCTTGAGCAGGTTGGGGTCGGACGGGTCCAGCGGGGGTGCGGAGGGGGTAGCCTTCTCCGCCGCACCCTCCGCCGCCAGCGCACTGCCCCCCTCCTTGTCCCCCTTCTTGTCCCCCTGCTGCTTGTCCTTCCTGTCCTTCTCCTCCCGCTCCAGCGCCAGTGCCGCCAGCTCGTCGTCCGGGAAGGCCACGTAGCCGCCCATGGGGATGGCGTTCAGGCAGTACTCAACCTCGGGGCCCTGGGGACAGGGGGGGACAGCGCTGTATTCCCCGCCGTGGGGATCACCACCCCCTCGGCTCCCGCAGTTGGCCCCCCCCTCCCCCAGCCTTCCACCCCAACGCCCAGTAGGCGCTGGGCAGCGCCAGGGCCCCATCCCACTCCCTTTTGCCTCCCTTGCCCACCCACGCGTTCGAGCCCTTGGCCGCACCGCCGGGTACTACCACCCGTTATGCCTGGGACTTCCAGATGGTGTCCCTACAGCCGACACAACACAGTAACCGGCCCAGTGCCACTTCCCGCCGGCAACCCAATGTCAGCCCCCCACTCAGCCCCCCTCCCTCCCCCCTTACCAAGCCCACCTGGTGCTTCCAGATCCCGGTGTAGACAATACCGTACCAACCGCCTCGAAACATTCCTTACAAGGGCCTGGCCAATCGAGCTCCGCAACTGGCTTTTGCCCCGCCTGGTGCTTTCATGTGGTGGTCCGAAGCGCCCACGCCCACGTCCACGCCCACCCTCACCACCGCTGTGCCATTACCCCACCCCCCAGCCCACCTGGTACTTCCAGATGGTGGGTCCGAAGCCCACCGCGAAGCGCGTCACGCGTATGCCCTGCAGCCGGGCCGCCGCGAAGTGCCCCGCCTCGTGCACCGCCACGATGGCCGCCAGCACGCCCACCGCCGTCAGCACGGAGCCGGGCTTGGAGGGGTCGGCGATGCCGGCGCCCAGGAAGCCGAAGCCTGGCGGTGGGGTTGGGGTGGGGGAGCGGCGCGGTGAGGGATCTTCGCCAGTGATACGAATGGACAATGTCACAACTGGGCGGGGGGACGGGGTCCGCCACACCCGCGTCGAACGGACGGAAGCCCGGTTTGGAGGACCCAAGAGTGCTAGCAGGAGACCAGAACCTGTGTGGTATGGTGGGTATGGTGGTGCAAACTGCGAGGGAAGGACAGTGTGGATGTTGCGATCGGGGAGAGGCCAACGGCGAATGTGGTGGCCATGTAAAGGCCTCGACTATGCCCACGCCAAGCAACCCTAACCCTGGTGCGTCTGAAAGAAACGCGTAGGCCTGCAAGGGTGGGGCACACGGGCCACCGGTGCGATGGGGGGGGGGCTTGTGGGAAAAGGGAAATGCATGCTGTGGTCAGGGGCGGCCGGACAGGGTTGCACTGGCGGGCAGGGGCGCACCGCGGCTGGGGCGGGGGCGCAGGGCAAGGTGTGCACAGGACGTGCCTCAGCAAGTAGTGCACGTGTTCCAATTTGGGTCGGCCAAGGGGTACACCAAAGCGGGCTGAGGCGGGGCCAGGCGTTTGGTCTCGGCCCTGGCCTCAGGCCCGTTCAGTACCTAGCATGGCCTGTGCTCTGATGCACGCCCGCAGTGGCCCTGGCACCCCGTCACGCGCACCTGACAGCACGCTGGCCAGCACCAGCTGGTTGGAGCGGGCCTGCAGGCCGTCCAGCGCAGCTGCCGCCCGCTTCCATAGGGGTGTAGCGCTGAGGGAGTCGGACCCGGCGAGCGTTGACCGCCGGGCCATCGACCCCGACTGCGAAACTGTGGAGAAGCTCCCGGAGGTGCTGGCCTCGCAGTCTACGGCAGCAGGTTCTAAGCAGCTGCTGCGGAAGTGCAAGCTTTCTTGCTGGTGGGAGGCCAGCTGTGACGGGGATGCAACATCTCCAACCGACTGGCAGTCGCTCCGCAGTGGAGGAGCAGACGCTACATCGATGTTGCAAGGCTGGCTGATGTGTTGAAGTGCATGTTGTTGGGTAGCAGCAACACTGTAGTGACGCAGAAGGGGGACATCCGCTGGCCGTGGTAGAGAGCTGCGAGGGCCCACAGCGCGTAGGGCCGACGCTGAACGTAAAGATCTGCAGCTAGTCTTGCCAAAGCAGCGAGTTACAGGCTGTCGTCCAAGCTGCATTGTCGCTCGCGCCTAAACGGAGGCCTACGCAAGCGTGTGACAGATGAGCTGCAGATGTAGCAAGAACCTATGTGTGCTATGCTATGTTGGAGTGACTGTTTGTACAAGTATGGCGCATTCAACTTGGGTACGATGCAGTTTGGGTCAGTTCGATTGCAGCAAGGTGCGGAGGGCTACACCTGAGATATTCACGTCACACGATTGAGTATGTAGTGCATCAGTACAAGTCTGCACCTGGCTTGCCCAGTGAAGGATCACCTTAGTCCAGACGTTGGGGTGCCCCACGGGCCACACATCGCGATTGGGCGATTGCCGTGAATGTATATGGGCCGGGTACATCCCCAATGTAGTATAGTGTGTTTTTCATCCTAGCTACACTTGTTGTTTTAAGCCTATCTGGGTGCTCAGCGCCTTTCTCTCGTGGTGGTCTTGTCTTGACATCTCCCCGCGACGGACGCCTCTTGGCCCATCCAGCACATTACCATGTTTGCGCTGCAGCAGCAACAGCAGCAGGCCCGCATGGCCCGCCCGGCGGCGGCCCAGCGTCCCGCGCGCGTGTCCCGGTCGGTCGTGGTGCCCAGCGCCCTGTTCAGGAAGTCCGCCCCAGCTGCTGTTGAGGAGCCCAAAGCCAAGCCCGCCAAGGGCGCCAAGGCCGCGGAGCAGAAGGCACCCCCCAAGTGAGTTTCGATCTCACGTTCGCTGTACCTGTGTCTGTTGCGGGTTTCCAAAGGCACACGCAGGAAGCCTGGGTGGATGGGGCGGTCTGTGTTCTTAGGCAGCCAACAGGGCCTCTTGGCCCCTGAGCGTGCCTGTGCTCGTGAGAGGTCCTGTGAAGCCCTGGGCTTTCTTTCGTTGGAGATTGGTGTAGACTGTGGGGTGGGGATTCCCTGTGCCACAAAGGACCCGCTGCTGCACCCGGCACCCGGCGGCACCCAAAAACATTAGCCCGTGACAACAGCCTCCCGAGTGAGTTGCATACGTCTGTGCCCGTATTGGGTTTGCGAAGGCGCACTGTGCTGCGCAGGAAGCTGGGGTGGATGTGGCGGTGTACACCCTTTCGGCGGCCAGCAGGGCCTCTTGGGTCCTCTTGGGGCCTTGAGAGGACATGCGAAGCCCTAGGCCTTCGTGTTGGAGAATGGTGTGATCTCTACGGTGACCGTGCGCCATAAAGGACCCGCTGCAGCACCCCGCCACATCCAAGAACCTCAGCCTGCGACAACAGCCTCCTACTGAAGCTCCTGCTCGTTGCGTGCTGACACCCGCCCTGTGTGCCAGCCTCGCCACGCTCCGTGGAGGCTCCCAACCGCCCCCTTATCCCCACCCTGGCTCACGGCTGCCGCTCCTCCTGCCCCCTTTGCCCTCCCCTTCCCGTTTTCTCTGCCTCCGCAGGCAGAACGGCTTTTCCGCTGCTCTCAACGCGCTGGACTTCACCTCCACGCGCTCCGCCAAGGACGCAGAGCTGCTGTACGAGGTGGGGAGGGAAAGGGGGCACAGGGAGGTCAAGGAGGTCACAGCTAAGGTGCACAAGTTGCAGACGCGCTAATGGGACATGGACACTGGCCAAGGAGTACAGTCGATGGGGTGCAGCGTTTAACCGTTCTTGCATGCAGCGCGTCCCTTACGCTTCGTTAACACTTCCCCGATACCCCGCCCCCAGCCGCACTCTCACCCCAAGCCATCTATTCCTTGTTGCCTTTGCGTTGTGCGCTGCAGGCCAAGTACGGCAAGCGCGGCGAGGACGGGCGCATGACGCCGGAGCAGTACCAGGCGCTGCGGCGGAAGGTCATCGGCACGGCGCGGGACTACTGGAAGGACTGGGTGGAGGAGGAGCAGGGTAAGCCTGGGGCTGGGGAGCGGGGACGTGCGATAACGGTGGGGGGAGCGGGTGAGTGAAGGTTCGGATTGGGCGCCTGGGAAGGTTGGACACTGCCTTCAGTGCAGAGGCGCACGGCGAAAGCCAGGGACAGTGAACTGGGCCGACCGGAGGGGCGGGTGCAGCGGGGCTCGAGCTGCTGGAGGCCGCAGCAGCAACCGTGTGCATGGCCGAGGCGCTATTCGTCTGCAACGTCCCGCCAACTGCATATGCCAGGTTGGCACAGTCAAATCCGCCGTCTCCCGCTCCTGTCTTGTCCTCTTCTCCAATGGGCCCCTTCCCTGACCGCTTCGCCGCGCCGCGCTTTCCCCTCCCTTGCCGTGCCTCTCCATCGTACGCACGTGTCGTACTCCCGCAGTCAAGACCGTGAAGACGTACTACAAGCCTGACGACGCCGGCGGCTCGGTGCCGTACCTGCCGTTCCTGGTGGGCGTGGTGGTGGCCATGCTGGCGACCACCGTGGTGGTGGTGCTGCAGACCAGCAGCTGAGCGGAGGGAGGAGTGCATGTGTGTATAAGAGCGGCGCACGCGTGTAGCTAGCCGTAGAGTGGAGAGAGGAGCGCATTCGTGCAACGGGAGCGGCGCGTTTGTGGACAAGAGCTGGGTGGTGGCGGGTCCGAGGTGTGCTGGTGAAGGAGTGCAGAGGCGTGGGCGAGGGAGGGACCACAAGAGAGAGTGCTTGAGCGGAAGAGTTCTTGGAGGGGCTAGTGATACCACAATGAGGTGACTCAAGGTGAATTGCATGGACAACGGAGAGCAACTCGGGGAGCGCGAGTGTTGGCGGTAGGTACTGCTCACATTGGTGGTGGACAGTGCCTGTTAGCTTGACGCAAGGGATGACACTGACATGACGTGCGGGATGGTGGGAAAATGTTTGGTTCTGGTTGTGAGAATGTGGTTGCTTGTACAATACTGAACTGTTGACGCCTGTGTCCCTGTGCCTGTGCCTGCGACGGAGGCATGGAGAGGTCCCAGGCGCCGCGCGGCGGTGGGGCCTGGTGCGCATACCGGTTCGCTCGAAGCGGGGATGCGTTTCACTGGTTACTGCGGTTGACCTCCCCAGGGAGTCTTTGTACTGCTTCGCTGTTTTGTCCACGTTTGAGGCTCGTTGTTATTGTACGCTATGCTGTGACGCTTTACTGGATGGTAGAGAGTCGTTCGTTTGGGGTGCTGAGTGGCCTTGGGGAAGCTGGAGAAGGCCACGTGATCGGTATGGCAACGGATGGCCTAGGTTTTTGCGGCAGGCGCCTGGGTCACACCCTGGCAAGACCACGCCAGGTGCACGGACGAGTACGCCCATGGCAGCAACCATGCACAACAATTGCATTGATCACGCAGGGCATCATCAAGAACATGAGTGGTGCCAGGCGTCGCTGCGTCTTGCACGGTCATGGGCGCTGGTATTGTGCAGGCTTGCTTGTTTGTCGGACGGGCCACATTTGATAGACCTTCACCACCAACGGCACAGCTGCGGTCCCCACTTGGAAGCCTAGCCGACGGCAGATAGAGTTTGTAACGTTCCTGCAAGTATGAATCTGCGCCCCAAGATACAGAGTTACAGAGTTGCCCTGACAGTTTAATAATTGCAGCCGGATCAGACCCTCCCTCGCAGGAATGACAGCCTGTGGTCCATGGTTGCTCCAAGCCTCCAACCAATGAGTCGTCTCGTCCACGGTCGTCACACACGCACACAGCGCTTGAGACATGACATCGAAAAACCAGCGGAAAGCAGGTCAGGCAGCTACAAGGCAATTGTGCCCCTAGCGCTTGGTTTACCCTCCAGCCACGTCAAGGTCAGAAGTATCACCACGCCCACAGGCCCGTCGTGATGAGCACGAGTTGCGTCCATGGTCATCGCCAAAAAAAGAGGATGGCATCATGCGTTGCAGTACCACCAGCGTATTCTTGACCTTTCACTCTCCCAGCGAACCAGCCTGCATTACTGGCATGGTTGTATGCGGTAGCTGCGCTGCTACCGGCCAACCGCAACCCAGGGCTGGCCTACCCTCTGCCGCCCACGCCCCTAATACACACCCTCCCTCCCAGCCTCCTGCAAGCCCCCTTGCAAATATAGTACAGGTTGCTCGACCCCATGCATAATCGTGTATATGAATGTGCATTGCGGTACAACGGAATCGACAAGCCACACAACGGTGCCGAAGACGCCACCCTGCACCACCAACTAGTGAACCTAGCCATGCCGCCCCCGACCGCTCCCGTCCAAAACCAAGCGCCGCCTCCTTCCTCGCGGCTCGAGCTGGTGCAGTGCCCGCCCGCTGCTCCGCTGCCATCGCGCCGCACCGCCCACAGTCAACGGCAGCGCGCCGCCTCTGGCGAGCAGCGCGTGGCTACGGCCCGGCAGCAGCACCCCACACCCTACGCGCCTGCGCCAGCTGCGCCCGCAGTCCCCGCAGCCGCGCTGCACACGCTGCGCCAACTGGCCCTGTTTTGGCCCGTGTCCTCTGCCACTGCCTCTACCAGCTGCACAGCCGTTGCTCCCCTGAGATAGCGCCACCAGTGTGTTCTGGCACAGCGTTGGCACAGCGTGGGGCGGCGGCGGCACCCGGAGGCACCGCAGGAAGAAGACCAAGCTGCATGGCGCCCTGTTGCCCCGCCTCGGCCCCAGTGGCAGCAAAACGTGGACGGCAGACGGGCAGGGACGGGGATGCGGCGCAGGCCCCGCAGCAGGGCGGCCAGGCAGCAGCAGCCAGCGCAACCGGGTGCCAGACGGGGCCCAGGGCAGGATTGGCGCAGGGTGGGAGCCACGCAACGTCCGCCTCAAGCCGTACCCGGCTTCCGCTGCCGCCGCCCGCACCACCGCCATCCCCGCCACCGCTGCGGCCGCCACCGCGGTGCGTGTGTGCGCTGCCGCACCCGCCCGCTGTCCGCCCTGCTGTCCCGCACCAAGCGCCGGGGCCCAACCTCCAGGGTTGAGTAGGCGTGTACCTGCCAACCTGCCGGCATGTGCCTGCCTCGCACAACCCAGCCCTGGCCTAGCGCCCCTTGCTGGCCCCCGGGCCCAGCGCTGGCCCCCGGGCCCCAGCCCCACGCCTGCGCGCCCCGCTGCCGCCTGCCGCAGGGTGCGTTGCTGGTGAAGGCCGCACCGCTCTGCATGCTGCCCCGCCGAGGGCCGACCAGGCGGCCCCACCCATCCGCCAGCGCCTCCCTCCCTGCCCCGCCCCTACCTCTGCCCTTCCTCCACACCACCATCCACCTGCAGCTCACAGGAAGCAACCCTTCCCGCTATCACCCCACCGCCTGAGACAGCCTCCTAGCGCAATACAGCTCCCACCACCGGGGGAGAAAACCCAAGAAGAAACCCACCCCGCCCACAACCCCATCTGCACGTTCCCAGTACTTTGTCGCCAGCCTCCGCCACCACCCGCTGCCGGCCCCCCAGGAGCTCGCACCACGGTCCCTCACATGACGGCGGTGGCCCCCGCCTTGGGCGGCCCCAGGGGCACGTAGGTGAGGTCGGAGTTGGGCATGGCGATGTGCGGCCCGTACAGCACCTCCAGCCGCCGCACCACGGCGTCCGCAGCTGACAGCACCTCCGGCACGTGCTGCCGCGCCGTGGCCTCGTCCTCCCCGATGGACTTCATGAAGGCCTCGCGGGAGGGCACCATGGCCAGCCCCGCCCACACCGCGGTCTGCACCATGTAGGTGTGGATGGGGTGCAGCGAGCCCTTGTACGCCGCCCACAGCGCGTCCTTGAGCTGCATGCCCGGGTTCTCCAGCAGGTTGGACAGCATGAGGCGGACAAAGGTGATGACCAGCATGAGGCGGTGCAGGTTGCGCGCGCAGCTGCCCTTGGCTGTCGCCCGGCCGGCCTTGACGTCCATGTCGACGATTTCCCGCAGGGTTGCCACCTTGGCGCCAACGCGGCGGATGGACTCCACCTTGCCACCCATTTCCAGTTTTGCAAAGTACATTATCGTTCCTAGGTGGTCCAGGGCCTCCAGGACGTGCTCACACAATGAGGCGAAGTCGGTGGCGACAATGGCATCCCCCTGTTCTTGGACACTTCGAAAAGCAGTTGCCAGGCTTTCTAGGTAACGGCCTTGTTGGTGGTTGCGGGCCATTGTGAGCTGGAAGTCACGAGGCGGTGCCGCGGAGCGCACTGAGTGACGCGACTGTTGCTGTTCGAGAGGGTAGGAGAAGCAGCTACAACCTGGGAGAAGTGGTAGCAGCCCTATTCACGCATATGGTAATTGCACCTTATCACTCCGTTCCAAAGTGGGTAGGGCATTGGAATTGATTCCTCTCCCTTCGGGCGATGGCGCGTGTTAAACGTCAGACCAATTCAGCCAGCACACACGTGTAAAGCCGTTCATCATGTCAAATGGACATTACTGCCTCCGATATAACCTGCACCGATAATTGCTGTTGACATGACTGTGGACAAACCCTTGTGAGGAAGGCTTCGGCCGATGGAGGGAAGCGAGTGCCCACGCTGCGGTGAAGCAGCCATCGCATACGACAGCGAAGGAGGCTGCTATGTATGCCAGGAGTGCGGGTTTGTGCCCGGGGACGCGGACTTTGTGACTGCGCCGGAGGTTGGCGCTGGGGACGGGGCCGAGGGCGGTTCCTGGGCCCCACGCGGGAGCACCCTGGCTGCGAAGGCGTACCAAGCAGCAGCAGGTAGGGACATATCGATTCTAATCATGCCATACAGGATCCAACTTGCACTGTAGTGGTGCTCATGCTCCGGGAGCACAAGGCGGGGTGCCACACCCCTCCACCCCTCCGCTGCTGCCGCAGCTGTGCCCTGCCGTGGCGCCTGCACGCACCTGAAGCCGCTGACGCGCTGCCGGTACGCCCGTTACAGGTGAACACCGTGGCGACGCGCTTGCCCCTGGAGGCGGAATCCTGGTGGTGCAGGGCGGGGCGGCGGGCGGCAGGCTGGTGCGCGTGAGGGTGGGCGGCGACGGCCCGGCGGCGCAGCGTGCCCTGCGGCACGCCAGGCAGCTGTCGGAGCTGCAGGCAAGTGGCCGCGTGGGGCTGGACGCATATACAAACACAGGCTTACTGGCGCGGCCATATGCATTCATGCTGTTTCCCGGTCCTGCTAAGTAGCCCCTCTGTGATTGTCACTCGGCATCGCTGTTGTAACGCAGCCGGCTCTCGCTTTCCACAGTGTATTGAAACATGTGCCTCCCTCTCTGTTGATCTCTCTCCCCGGTCCCCAGGGTCTGGGCAGTGCGCTGCGGCTGCCGCCGGGCGTGGTGCAGCTGGCTGCGGGGCTGCTGGCCCGGGTGGGTGCGTGTGGAGAGGGGAGGGGGCAGGGGGAGGTGTAGCAGGTGCTCGTAAAGGGCAAGCGGTGGTGTAGGGACGCAACAAGACTCAGTTGTACGCATCGGGGAACGGCTTGGCTTGCAATCGCGCAGCCTGTACTCGCGCGCACTCGGGCGTGTGGCCGTTGGGCCGCCCCTGGTGATGGAGTTGGGTCGTGAAGAGTGGGGCGCATGCGGGTGGTGGTCGGCATACCTCGTGTGCTCGCACGCCGCATACAGTACTCGGTGCACACCAGTGGCGCATATGCCAGGCCCACCCCTCGTGCTCGCCCCCTTGCCCCTGCAGATCCACCACCGCCACCAGCAGGGGCAGTGCTCCGCCGAGCCTTGTGCGGAGGGGGAGGACGAGCTGCAGCGGGAGGGCAGCCGGGCGGGGGAGGGGCAGGGCAGCGGCGGGGGGCAAGGCCGGAGGGAGATGGGCTCCGCGGGTGCAGGTGCGGGTGCAGGTGCAGGCTCAGGGGCTGCGTCAGGGGGTAAGCGCCAGGGCACAGCAGGCGCAGGCGGAGGCGGAGGAGGTCGAGCAGCGTACGGCAGCGCTGAGCACCCTGGACCGGGCGTACCCGGCGGAGGCGGTGACAGTCAGGGGGTTGAGGAGGCAGGGGCGGGGGCGGTGGGTGGGTTGGCGGCAGCGCCCGGGAAGCGCAGGTGTGTGGAGGGGGAGGGACCCAGCGGGGCGTCGCCCGGCGGGGCCGAGGGCAGTGGTGGCGACACAGGCGGGTACAGCAGCGACGTGTGGGATGAAGGCACTGACGATACTGACGCAGTTGAGGACGGCCGCGATGGTGGCGAGGGCAGCGGCAGCGGCCAGGGGCCTGACGATGGGCCTGCGGGCGAGGAGGGCAGCCGCTGCCGCCGCTTCCTGTCCGTACCGCCCACCGGCGGCTCGCTGTCCGGCGGGCGGCTGGGCTGCCTGCTGTACCTGGCGGCACGGGCGGAGCGGCAGTCGCTGGGGCTGGCGGAGGTGGCGGCGGCCACGGCCTGCGACATGAGCAGACTGGCGCGCATCGCTAGGTGCGGGGTCTGGGGCGCAAAGTGGGGATGGGCCCTAGTGCGGGGACAGTGGGGAGGGGACAGTGGGGAGGGGGGTGCTGTAGGCTGTAGGCAGAAGGTCGCTGTGTTAACACGGACCGCCGTGTTGCGGGCCTGTGCCACACGTCCCTGGTTCGTATTTATTGTTATGCCTAGGCGGGCCGGAACGTCACCTTGTGGGTCCTCGGTCTTTCCGTACTGTACTCCGCACAGGGTTGCTCCTTGTGCACCTTATACTGACCCGCTGCCTCGCCCTGTTGTCCTCCCGGTTTGGCGCCCCCTGTCCCCTAGGTACTGGAATGTACTACTCGGCGTACTGCAAGTACCACACCCGTTGCCAATACTTTGTATCCCCATCCGCCCCCACACCCCAGGCGCCCTTCCAGCGCATTGTACACCTTGCAGCCTTGCACCGATCGTCCGTTGCCAGTCCCCGTCCCCCGCCCTCCGTTTCCCTCCGGCCCACGCAGGCACCAGGCGTCCTTCCTGCGGCTGCCGCTGCCCCCTGTGGACGTGGAGGCGGTGGTGGGGCGCCTGGCGCGGCAGCTGCTGGACGAGGCGGGGGCGGGGGGAGGGGGCGGGGCGGGGGAGCTGAGGGCGCTGCGGGAGGCGCTTGCGGCGGGGGAGGAGCGGTGCGGTGGCGGCCAGGGGCAGCAGCAGCAGCAGGAGCGGTGGGAGCAGCTTGGCATGGCGGGGGGCCTGGGCGCCGGTGGTCGTGCGTTCCTGGACCGCTGCGCGGCGCTGACGGGGCTGGCGGTGCGGCAGGGGTGGCACGAGGGGAGGGCGCCCAAGAGCGTGGCAGGTGCGTGGGAGCGAGGGGTGGGAGCGAGGGGTGGGAGCGAGGGGTGGGAGCGAGGGGTGGGAGCCGGCGGGGAGCACCGTGGGCCGGGGGCGGGTTTGTCGTGTTACCACTGGCGCTGGCACACGGCTTGAATAGGGGTGAGGGGCCAGGGGCGGCCGCTGTGCGCGAGGTTGGTGGTTTGTATGGATGTGCTACTGCGGTGGCGCTGTTGTGGTGCAAGCGGGGTTCGCATGAAGCGCAGAGCCCAGCAGCTGCGGTGCTGCCCACCATGCGGCCTGCAGTGCTGTAAGGCGTATGGCGTACGGCACTCATGTCGTGCTCCACGGCTTGTGTTGCGTTGTTGCCCGCCCATCCTGCCACGCATACCCAGGCTGGTCCTCGCTCGCAGCCATGCAGTATGTGTCCTCACTTCCTTGCGTCAAGTGCTTTACCCTGCCGACGCCTGCACGATGCTCCACCACCACCAGGGGCGGTCATCCTTATCGCTGCCGACTCTCTGCGCCCCGCCGGTAGTGCTGGAGTGGCGGGGGATGCCCAGGGGCCAGCGTCAGGGGCCGAGGCGCGGGCCGGCGGGGGCAGGGGCAGGGGTAGGGGCCGCAGGGGCGGCGGGCGGCCCGGCCGCGACGGCCGCGGCGGCGGCAGCGGCGGCAGCAGCACCCACAGCCCGCTGATGGCACACGTGGCGCGTTACACGCTGAGCGACGTGCACAATCTTAACGTAATGCGGTTGGAGGTGGGTGGCGGCTGGCCATTGGCGGGCGGTTGGGCTGTGGGCGGCATGGGGGGGATGCAGGGCTGGAGGGGAGTGGCGGGCAGTTGGAGAGTGGATGGCACAGGTGGTGTGGTGGGGCTGAAGGTGGCCGATGTCCCCTGGTGCAGATGGATATGGGCGGTTGGTGGCTCCCCCCGCGAGCATATGCCAGATACCGTTTCCCTGGCGTCTTATGCCTCTCACTGTTTCTTCGCGCGCTCACAATACCTCCATGGCACTGTCCATTCCCCCAGCTGTTGGACCGGCTGGTGTCGTACGGCGCCCGCCTGCCGTTCGGGCCGCTGCTGACACGTGCCAACGTGCTGCACCACGTGGAGGTCATCCTGGCGGCGGACAGGGCCCTCCAGGCCGCGGACAGGGAGGACACCGCCCCCTGACGACACGTGCCAACGTGCCGGACGCGTCGACACGTGCCAACGTGCTGCACCGCGTGCAGGGCCCCCAGGCGCCGCACACAGCTCCCTCGGAGGACGCATGCGAGCCGGTGGCGGCATGGCCAGGGCGGCTGACGGCCCGCACCCCTGCCGGCCGCCGCCTCCCCCTCTCCCGCACGGGACTCGTCCCCTGCCACCAGACTCCCATTGCGCAGACGTGCCGCCCCTACGGCCCGGCCTTGTCCGTCGGGTCGTCTCGCCAGGGGCCATGACACGTGCTCCCATGAGCACACGTGCCCACGCGCTGCCACGCACGGACTGGACTGCGGCAGCGGACAGGGCGCTCTTGGGGCAACGGTGCGGTGTCACGGTGCCAGCGACCCATGTGTAGCCACCTCACTACTGCTCGAGGCGTTCGGCGCACGGGGTGAGGAGTGTGAGCGTGCGGTGAGGGGGGAGGCGTTGGAACGTGGGACACGTGCCACTCACGTTCCATCGTCAAGCCATGCACACGGCTCGGCAATGTCAGCCTGTATGCCAAGCACAGCCTGTATGCCATGACGGGGGTATATGTGTAGCGAGTTGGAAGGCTCGTGCCGGCATGCAACCCTGTAATTATTGCCTGATATACCCAGTTGTTTGCCCTTCCTGGCACCTTGCTTCATGTGGCCAGCCGGATGCTGGTAGTGGCCCCACAGACCACCTGCCCCCACTGCCCCTTGCCCCACCCACCCTCATTCCCACAGGTTCCGCTGTGGGGCGGTCTGAGGCTGCGGCCGTGGCGAAAACCGCACGTGACGCCACGCCCGCGACAAACGCCACAGCAGCACTGCAAAGCAGAAGCATCAAACGCACCGGTGGTAGCAGCATCGCAGCAGCAGTTGGGCAGTGTTGTTTGCTCAGCACGTGCCGTGCGGCGGGCGCGGCCCGTGTGGGCGGTGGTACACGCGGTGGTGGGCCAATCTGGGCTGGCTGGCCGCGCAGGCGGGGAGCGCGGGCGACGTGGGCGGCTGTGCAGGCAGCAGGCGGCTGTGCAGGCAGCAGGCGGCTGTGCAGGCAGCAGGCGGCTGTGCAGGCAGCAGGCGGCTGTGCAGGCAGCAGGCGGCTGTGCAGGCAGCAGGCGGCTGTGCAGGCAGCAGGGCGGCGACGGCTGCCGCGCCCTCCGCCGGGGGCTAGGCCACGCCCTGCACCAGGCGGCGTTGGGGGCTGCAGCAGAGCCGCCGTACACTGTGTAGTGGCTGCTGGCGGCGGGGGCAGGGAAGTGCTGCCTGCAGAACAGCACCGCCAGGGAGCCGCCTGCGCCGGCTTTGCGGGGCCGATGAAGCACGTAATGCCAGAAATTGCGCCATAGACCAGCCTGGACCAGCATTTTGTTTTTGTGGAAAAGTTGAAGTGTAGTAAGGACTGCACGCTCGCTCGTGCACGGATCACGGGGACCTCCCCTTCGCAGTGCTTGAGCAACTGCAGGAGGCGCAATCAACGAACTCGTGCTCCATTTAGCACGTACACTCGTTGTGTAATAAGGCGAAGACTGGTACGGTGTGCCTCCCGGCCGCCAAGCACCGGCCTGCACTGCTGCCCGCACAGGCGCGTGGCCCACAGGTACGGCACGCGGTACCCAGGCGTGGGGAGACCAGGGGGTGCCAGGCTGCCAGCAGGGGAGGCCATCGGCCTGGGGCCACGTGGGCCGAGTTGCACACGGTACCGCTCTGCCCTGACCCGGACGGCCAGCGGAAAGCACGCAAAATTCGGCCGCCGTTAGTTGCCCGCTGTGCGTGTGACAAGGCATGGCGCAGCACTCAGCGCGAGTGCACTGCCAGGCTCATCGACTGACAACAACACAGCAGTCCTTAAGTAACTGTGCCCAGGCCAGCAATGCCGCAGCTTGTATGTAGCGGCAGGTGTGCATAACAGGCAGTGTGGCCAGCTGGCCACACACGACCCTTACTAATGTAGGTCACCAAAGGTCACCTACTCCTGACAGCCTGTACTGGGCTGCACAGTACGTTGTACGCGTACATGTACGGAATACGTACATGTACGGAATACGGCATTTTGCTGCCGTACATGAGAGAAATACGGTCTGCGGTCCAAGGTCAGCCTGGGTCAGCATGGCACGTGGTAGTGTCACGCGCACCAGGAGCGTCCTAGGGAGGCCACGCAAAATCACATCACAGCAAGTGCGTACGCATATGCAAGACACTTCTCATGCATTGAAAACTCGTGGCTTAGAGGCCGCGATGCCATGCAGGAGCTCCCCTGGTGACTGGCAGCACACGGGAGGGACCTCCCTTGCTTCAGGGGGGCTAGACTGGCACGACCGTATTTTTAACGTATTTGGCCGTATTTTGGGAACAGACCCCCGTATTTTCCGTATTTTTGAAATACGGTCCCTTGCGACCGTACTGTGCAGCCCAGTCAGTGACAGGAGGTGATGAGGGCAGCGGCCTGGGGGACATGAGATGACTCCCTGCCTACTGTGGGAGGGTGGTACACGGCAGCCGGAACACAACCTTTACAGCCAGCCATGGGCGGCGCGGCATGCCCTCCGTCGCCTGTGCGTGGCCAGAGGGCTGGTCACCGCCCGCCTAACGCATGATGCCGTACTGTTGTCCAACGAGGCGTAATGCGAAAGATGCCAAGGGAGTGTTCTCCCAACCAGAAGGCTGCTGCTGCGGCCCCCGTGCGGGATCCTACAGGTACCATGCCCAGCCCGACACGCCGGCCGGCACACAGCACGAACCGCTCCCCGCCAGCACCCGCCTCGCATATCATCCACCTCGTCCCGTGTTGCCGGCTCACACCTGCACCTCCTCCCTCCCGTTCCGCGCTGCTCCTACTCACCGCTCCGCCCCAAACCTAGCACCGCCCCTACCCCTAACCCACACCCTTGCCTCAATACCCGCCATTGCCAGCTTGTGCTCCGCTGTCCACGTGAATGCACATCCCAAAAGTGTCACACCTGCCCAGCCCGCCGTGCGGCCCCCCTACCCCGCCGTACGCATACAACCGGTACACACCCTACTGTCGCACGCCCCGCGGTACGGCAAGCCACGTGTCACGCGCCACGCGCACGTGCCTCCCTAGATGCGGTACAGCGGCTTGATGCCCAGCAGCTCGAAGCACTTGCGCATGACCACGGCCGTAGCCTCGCACAGCAGCAGGCGGGAGGCCTCCTGCTCGCTGCCCAGCACCTTGCAGTCGACGTAGAAGGCGTTGAACTTCTCGCTCAGGTCGTACAGGTAGTCCGTCACCCTGCGGGGGGCGGGGGGGACAAAGGGGCGAGGGAAGTCAACTGCTTACCGACGTGTAGCAGGCAGGTCGCCAGCGGTTGCTGTTCAGCCTGGGCCAGGTGTGCAACACCCGCACCCGCACGTACACCCGCACGTACACCCGCACGTACACCCGCACGTACACCCGCACCCGCATCCGCCGCCGTCGGGCTGCACAGGTTGCACGTGGGCAAACACCAACCCGCCCCCGCCCCCAGTACAATGCACTAGCACATCCTGTTTTCCCCACCTGTTGGGCGTGAGCTCCTCGATGGCGTCCTCCAGGGCCTCCGGCAGCCGAGTGATGTGCAGCGCCAGCTCCAGCTCCTGGGGGGGCAGGGGGGGCAGGGGGGGGAGGCAGGGGGGGATGGCGGCCAGCGTACCCGCGTGAGGATGTGTCTTCGAGTAGGGTACGGGGGCCCCGGAGGGGACCGGGGGCTGCAAAAGGCGTTTGGAAGGTTTTGCAGTGCCACGAGCACGTAGCTTACGTCAAGGCTGACGCAGGGCTCGCACACGATCGTGATGGGCGTGCATGAGGGCGGCCTGATGGACGCAGTCCCAGGGCCCGCGCCACGCCAGGCTCGCACGCCCCACACGCCCCTCCCCCTCCGCACACACAGGCATCTGTGGTGAGCCAGCGCGCAGCCTCACTGCCCTTCTGCGTTAGCCCACAGTGGGGTGTACGACCGGGGCACGGAGGTAACACGTGCTGTACACATACACACACCACGCCCCCCACCTTGGGGTGGTCCAGGTTGATGGTGGCGCTGCCCGCCAGCGCGCTAATGTCCTTGCCCGCCTTGCGCACAATGCCTGGGGGCAGGGAGGGGGGGAGGGAGGGGCGGGCATGGCAGGGTTGGAGGGAGGCGTTGATGAAGTCAGGGGGGAGGGTAGGGTCAGCGCACGGCAACGGCATGTGGGGCCTGGTGTAAAAAGGGTTCCTACCATGTGAACCGCTGTGGGCGCGCGTGTAAGCGTTTGAGCGTGAGTCGGTGCCCTTGGCATGCGCCTGGGACTACTATTGCTGACCGACTGAGCACACTGCGGCAGCCCCAGCCCCCCTCACCCGAGATGCGCGCGTGCGCGTACAGCAGGTACACCGCCGTGTTGCCCTTGAGCGACAGCATGTCGTCGAACGAGAACTTGTAGTTGGTGGTGCGGTGGTTCTTCAGGTCCGCGTACTTGACGGCGCCGTAGCCCATGGCGCACGACGCCTCCTCCAGCTCCGCCTCCGAGATCTGGAAGGGGGGCAAGGCAAGGGTGGCGGGGGTGTGGATGTCACGTGACGCATACACCCCTGCAGGCAGGGTGGAAAGTGGTGGAAAGTGTGGCTTGAAACGCCGTCAAGGGGTGCGGCTGGGACCGGTGACGGTGTGGTTACACCGCTAGGCCGCAATCCAACTGTGCAACTGCATCAGCGTTCGGCGCTGCACGGCACCTGCCGTGTGGAACGACATCCCAGGCGAGGAAAGTACTCAGTCTGTGGTACAGCAGCCTGTGTATGCCAAGCCTTTATTGACCCACTCGCGGGACGCGCCGCCTCCTAATCCAGTTCCACAGCGCACGCCAGAACGATGTCCGGCGCGGGAGCTCCGAAGCGTGGGGTCATGGGGGAGGGGGTTGGGCCCGGCCAGACGCGTTGGTCTTGACGCCTGGGGCTTGTCCTCACCCCCTCCCCCCGGTGAAGTGTGTGGTACTATGCGACTGCTGCCATGTGCCGCGCCCTCAGGCTCTTGGCTGTGCATCGTGGCGTGGCACGCGCAGCAGGGAACCCGCAACTCCTCGTCCCCTCACGCTTGAGTTCGACTGATCACGGCCTCGCTGCCCCGAAACCCGCCTGACTCTACACTCGCCCACCCCTGACCCTCTGCTTGAACCTCGGCTTGCCAAATCCCGAACTCCCTCCCCTCTATTCCCGCCCTGCCCTACCTCCTCCCCGCTCTCCGCGCGGCGCTCCTTGATGGTCTCCGCGCAGCGCTGCTTGGCCTCGTCCAGCAGGTCCACCAGCCGCACCAGCTCGCTGGAACGGGTGCTGCACGTGCATCAACAAACGGTGTGTGTATTGGGGTGAGTGTGCGGTGTTGGTGTGGGTGTGGGTGCGGTGTGCATGGACCCGTTCAGCAGCTCCACCAGCCGCACCAGCTCGCCAGCACTGCAAGCAAGTTGTGTACAAGTACATCGGCGTGCACACATGGGTTGCGGTGGGGCACACGTGCCTCGTCATACCACCCGTCGCAGCAACAGGCGCTGCGAGGAAGGCAGCGGCCCGCAAATACCCAGCCCAGGAGAATGAACCTGGGAAGAGTGCCATGGTGGGCGGGGGCGCAAGAGGGCGGCCGAGGGTGCACCTGCACCTGCAGCCTTGCTTCCCCCTCCCCTCCAACCCCTGCCCCTCGGCCCGTCGTCCACGCAACCCGCTTGCCTTTGTCCCTTACCCCCTGGGCCCTCGCCCTCCTGTACCCTTTCGTCCCCCTCACCGGAAGGGCTTTTGCCTTCCACCTCCCTCACCCCATTAAACTCCAACCTCCCTCGGCCCCCTGCCTCCCCCCCGCCAGTGCCCCTCCATGCCCCCCTCACCGGAAGCGCTTGCCGTCCTCTCCCAGCACCAGCCCGAAGCCCACGTGCGACACCTTGGGCCCGCCCTCCACCAGCCAGCCGGCCTTCTTGGCGGCAGCGAACACCATCTCGAAGTGCTGCGACTGGCCCACGTCTGAGGGGGAAGGGAGGAGACGAGGCGGCACTGGTTCAGAAAGGGCAGGTGCATTGGTGGGCCGCGATGCGGGGCGCACGGGTGGAAGCATACACACCGCCGCAGGTGGGAGGGCGGTGCGACCGCTGGCTGGCTGGCACAGAGGCATGCCCATGTCTTGGTTCCCCCGAGTACCGCAGGCGGAGCCGGAGGCCCAGGACCCACATCCCTCCCCGTTCCCCTGCCCCTCCCCCTATCCTCGCCCTTCAGCCGTACTGGATACGGCCAACAACCCCTTGCGCTTCATGTAGTCCGTTTCGGAGTCCATCTCCGTTGCTGACGCAACACCAGGTACTTCCCAGCTACACCCCTGCCCCCCTCACCTGTGACGTAGATGATCCAGTCCGCCTTCTCCTCGTCCAGGCGGTGCTTGATGGCCGCCATGTCGGTGGAGGCGTACCCGTAGCCGCCGTCGCTCTTCTGCACGATCAGCGGCACGGACTGCCCCTCCACGAACACGCACGTGGCGCCGTTGTCGACGGTGGCCACGCCCTGCTCCCGCAGCCCGTCCACCACGCCCTGGGGGGGGGGGGGGGCGAGGGGGGGGGGGGGGGAGGGAATCAGCACGCCCGGGTGACACCGGTGCGGGGGGCGTGTTTGAGG
>VFQN01001229.1_pt1 | contig 44057 bp, 46 predicted proteins | sample 3512371 | NCBI WGS metagenome assembly VFQN01 (sample SAMN10412370, study PRJNA504923) | tailings metagenome | isolation source: Replicate 2 from Balatoc abandoned mine | place: Philippines: Itogon, Benguet | collected 2017-08-28 | reverse complement strand
TTTTGATTTTCCGGATCGTTCATGGATGGACGATCGGCGAGTCCCGACATCCGCCGCATCATTTCCGACATCTCGCTGAGCCGCTGCTGCATTCTATTGCGCGCATCGGGTGACATTTCGTTTTTTTTCATGTCACCCTGCATCTTGTCCAACTGCTGAGACATGTCGCGCATGACACTCGCCATTTCACGATAGCGCTGCATTTCCGCCGTTACTTCGTAGCCTGGACCAGTTGTGCGACCGGCTTGCGGTTTTCCGGACATGTCTTGTGCCATAGCACTCGGTCCGGAGATGAGCAATGCCAGCGCACATGGAATGACAATGGTGTTCATATGTTTCATGATGTGCTCCTTTAGTGATTAAAGAATATAAAAAGAATTTAAGTAACAACCACGGTTCTCAGTGGACGATATGGCGACCGGCATCCACATACACCGTGCACCCCGTTATTGCAGCGGCGGCATCGCTCACAAGAAAGGAAGCCAATGCGCCAACATCGTCAATGCTGACCAGTCTGCGCATAGGCGCACGCGCCTCGGCCTGGGACATTAATTCTTCGAATTGAGAGATGCCCGACGCGGCGCGAGTCTTGATGGGACCTGCGGAAATAGGATGTACACGGATGCCTTTGGGGCCGAGCTCCGCCGCAAGGTATCTCGCTGTGGATTCGAGCGCGGCTTTGACCGGTCCCATGATGCTGTAGTGTGGAACCACCTCTTCCGCACCAAAGTAGCTCATCGTCAACAAGCATCCGCCAGTGTGCATCAGAGGCTCAGCAAGCTTTGCCATACGGATGAACGAATGACACGAAATATCCATTGCTCGTGCAAATCCTTCCTGGCTGCAGTCAACCACACGACCGGACAGGTCCTGTTTGGGTGCAAACGCAATGGAATGTACGATGAAGTCGAGTGTTCCCCAGTGCGCTTCTATTTGTTGAAAAACAGATTCAAGCTGGCCCGGCGTCTCGACGTTGCACGGCATCACAAGTTCGCTTTTTAATCTGGCGGCCAATGGACGTACATGTGGTTCGGCCTTGTCATTCAAATAAGTGATCGCCAGTTCTGCTCCCGCGGAGTGCATTGCGTTTGCGCAACCGTAGGCGATGCTGTCAGTATTGGCGATACCAACAATAAGTCCCTTTTTTCCTTTTAGAAATTGATGTTTGGCCATATGAAATAGTCCCATGCGGTTAGTAGTAACAGGATTGTTCAGGAGTGGACTTCGCCTCTGGTGGTGTGCGGCGCAGGGAGCAACGGTATTTTGGCGCTAAGCACCACGCTGATCAGAAGTGCGGCTGCGATTCCCCAGAATAGTGTTTGGCCCATGAACCCAAACCCGAGGCCTGCAATAACCGATCCGATTGCCTGCCCCAAGCTCGACGCTGCGGCTTGTTTTCCCAATACCGCACCTTGCGATGCGCCGGCGGCCAAGGAAATCTGATAGCTCATGACCGGCGCCAGCAGACCAGATCCCGCGGCAACCAGGCCAACCACGACCAGCAGCCAATTTATGTCCAAGACGGTGGTCATCATCGCTAGCCCCACAGCCATAATTGAAAATGCGGGTGGCGCAATGAACTGAATGGGGCATCGCTTGATCAGAAATGGAAACACCAGCAACTGAACGGCGATCATGACCAGCATGCATGCGACGAACATTTGGCTGAGTCGCTCCGGGCCGATGCCGAGGATTTGCTGTCCATACATGGTCAGTCCTACCTCGAAGCTGCCCAGGCCAAATGTCATTAGGAACGACAATAGCAACAACGCATTGATCGATCCGGAGGCATCGGAGGTAAATGAAGCGTTGTCGGCCTGACGTATTTCAATATTCCTCGCATATCGAGGCAATGCAAGAAAGGTGAAGACCCAGATGGCAGCTCCCAGAACTGCCGCCACGAGAAATGGCATCGAAGTAGGGCCTAAGCCGCGCAGCTCGATAGGAATGGATAGCCAACTTCCATCAGTTCCCGAAATCCAGCCACCCAGCATTGGCCCGGCTAGGAAACCTACGAGCCCTGCTGCACCCATCCAGGCAAAGCGGCGGGCGCGAAATTCCTTGGAGCCCATGTCGGCGATGTAGGCGGAGGCGACAGGTAGAATTGACGAAGCGAATAGCCCGCTCAGAATGCGGATGGCGTAGGCGATCCATAGCTCAGAGGAGAAGCCGAACGATCCAAGCGTCAGGACAAATCCACCGAGACCAACCAGAATGACAGGCCGTCTTCCGATTTTGTCAGACAGCCACCCCCAAAGCGGCGCAAACAAAAACATGGAAAGTGCGTATACGCCCGTAATCATTCCTACGTGCGACGATAGTGAAATTCCCCCGGAATCTGCGAGCAGGCGTTCCATGAAGAACGGCAGTATTGGCAGCGCAATTCCGTATCCCAACCCAACCGCGAATACCGAACTCATCAGCCAGAAGAATGGCTTGGTACTCAGATTCGAGTTCGGATCATTTGTCAAAGGTGGCGATTACAACTTGTTTGAAGTTATTTCGACGCTAATCCATGCTGTCGATGGCGCTTGATGTACTTCTCAGGGGCCGCTTTGAAAGCGTCTCGGCAGGATTCGGCACAGAAGTAAATCGTTTTGCCTTTGTAAACGACGTCTGCCACTGCGGTTAAGCGACTTACTTCCATGCCGCACACTGGGTCCTTGAAATTACGTTCATTGCTTTGGTGCTTCATTCAGGCCTCCTAAAAATAATTTGTTGGAACGCTGGGACGCTTTTCTTGCTGAAAGTTAGTTTCTTTCCACTTAACAATTCCTGGTCTCTAAATTTGAATGACACAAAGTCTTGATAAATTTCACATGTAAAATTATTTTCCTCAGTGTTAATCGGTGGAAACGCCAATTAAGATTGTCATAGCCAGCGTCGCATGACCCAGCCAACGCTTTCCAGAAGTTTTCTTGTCCAGCGTCGCCGCGCCCAAGTATTTGGTTGAATTTCTTTCGACTCCATCAGATCTTGAAGAAAATGTTGAGCCAAAAGGGCACATTCATGCGCTCTTTTGGAAACCAAAATCAGTTCATAGTTCAGAAAGAAGCTGCGGTAATCCAGATTGGCGGTGCCAAGCGCAGTCCATGCTGTATCAACAACAACCGTTTTTGCATGCAACATGCGCGGTAGATACTCGTAAATCCGTACGCCAGCGGACATCAGCTCGCTGTAGAAAGCATGTGCTGCCCAGAGCGTGATTGGCACATCGCTTCTAGAAGGAACCAGCAAGCGCACGTCAACGCCCTTGCGGGCGGCTTTCATGAGCGACTGCTGCGTGAAAAGATCAGGCACGAAATAAGGGGTCGTCAGATAGATGCGAGTCTCGGCTGACGCGAACGCATTGGCGTAGAGGCAGCGTATCTGATGGCGGCAAGTGCGCGTGTGGTTTGAGATCAAGCTGATGACTGCTCCAGCCGGCTGCTTGGGAATCCAGCGACGTTGCCCTTGCCAGAATGTGTCGAATAACCTGGCGGCGTGTTCCGCCAGTGACCCGGAGATTTTCGCGTGAGTATCGCGCCACCGGGACGAGCCGAAGAATCGAAATGAACTATCCCTGTGGATATTGAATCCACCGACATAAGCAACGTTTTCATCAATTACGAGCAACTTACGGTGATTGCGACGGTTGTAGCGCCATGGCTGACGCCAACTCCAGCGATGGAACCATTGCACCTGTACCCCCTGGGCCCGCAGGTGTCGTTGCAGCGCGAGAGATGAATTGCGCCACGCACCGGCCGCGTCAAGATGCAGTCGTACATCAACGCCCGCCGCAGCCCGCTCAGCCAGCGCCTCGGCGAATTGCCACCCAATCTCATCGCTGGCGAAGATGTAGCTTTCCATGCGTACAGCGTTGCGGGCACTTCGGATCGACGCGAGCATCGCCGCATAAAGCGCATCGCCCTCGGTGAACGATTCAACACCCGGTGGCTTGGACGGTGGTCCCGCAGCGCCGCTGACGGGAAAAGCACCGCAACCTTCCCCGGCAGCAGGGCCAGGCATGCATTGACGGGGAAAAAGAAAATCCATGGCATTTATCGAAGGAGGCAAGCGGCGCGTTTGCCTTGGTGGTACGCCGCGCGGGAAATCCCGTCGAACAATTTTTCCCGGGCTGAGGCATGCATGCTTGCCATCCTGGTTTGTGCACCGCTCAAGTCAATCAGGACGACGTAGTAGTCGCAAGGCGGGAGCGTGATGACGAGACGGACACCGGTCATATCGTCATCCTCGGCGGCATAGGGCAATCCAAAACTCCCGCAAATGCGCGCAGCAACTCCAGTTCGACGGCTGATGCTCTTTGGTCGTGCCAGAGACTGGAGACGCAGGCCTGGAGCAATCTGGATTTAGCCATTGGTTTTAATTCATGCAATTTTGCCAAGGCCAGATCCAGATCCACGATCTTGATTTGATCTTTCGGCAGCAATACCAGCCCGGTTGATTTCAGGGTTTGTACCGAAGCGTCAAATGCGCCATCCACCTGGCTTTGCGCCTCAGCGCCGGCATGTGCCATCATTGAGAGTACGAGTTCAATCTCCTTCTTGAGGACTGTTGGATCGGAATAGCGTTCTTTCATGGGCGGCAGTCGGAAAAACTGCCCGTCGAGGTGATTGAACAGAATCTTCTGCAATGACCACTCCAGCAAATCAATCCTGGAGTCCATTTCGATCAATGCGATCAGATTACCTTTGAACGATTTGTATTGGCTGAGCGATAACTGTTTTAGCGCCGGAATGGCGATATCGATAATCGGCAGACGGAATTGGATGTCCAGGCTATCCATCTGCGGCATCAAATTCAGTGTTAATGCATAGACGTCCGGATCAGCATGGTGCTGCAATTGCCTCAGTTGATCGGCGCGAACCTCTGGCCCCTTGTCAAGCGCGAGAGAATAGATGGCAGCCCGAGCGCCGTAGGGTTCGCGCGCGGCCTCTTTAATGGCCACGGGCAACTCTGAAAGCAGCGAACGGGCGTAATCGACGGCTTCCTGTTTCGGGTTGCCGATTTGATCCATGGCAGTTACTACATCGGCTACTGCTGCGCCAGCGGCCACCGCGGCGACCTTTCTGAAAATCGTCTTTTGCGTAATGGGTTCTGATGTATCGCCATGCTCGTTATCCGAAACCGCAACTGGCGGATCGGAGAAATCGAACTTTCCGTCCCAGTGAGGATCAATTCGAAGAATGCGCTTTGTCAGGGGTGGGTGTGTGGCAGACAGCCACTGCATGACACCCGAAATTCCTTCCGCAAAAAAGGCATGGCTCATTTCCAGCGCGCCGGGATTCTCTACTTTGGAACCGGACTCCCAGCCTCCGATTCTTTTCAACGCGCCCGCAATCCCGTCAGGGTTGCGCGTAAATTGAACCGCGGAGGCGTCGGCGAGGTATTCACGTTGCCGGTTTACCGAGGCCTTTATCAGGGCGCCGAAAAAAGTGCCTGCAAAACCAATCACTATCAGTCCGACGCCGAGCGCGAGTATTGCAGCTCCGCTTTTGTCATTGCCACGTCGGCGCCCGGAAAGCGAAGTCGAATACAGAAGATAATAGCCAAGAATGCCCAGGATCAGGATGCCGTGCAGCGCGCCCATTAACCGGATGTTGAGCCGCATATCACCGTTGAAAATATGGCTGAACTCATGAGCAATCACGCCTTGCAGCTGATCGCGGCTCAAACGGTCGATGGCCCCTTGAGTAACACCGACGACTGCGTCGCGCGCTGAAAATCCCGCCGCAAAGGCGTTAATGCCCTGTTCATTCGCAAGCAGATAAACCGGGGGGGCGGGCGTACCGGAAGCGATGGCCATTTCTTCCACCACGTTTAACAGTTTGCGTTGATTCGGGTCTTGCGTATTTGGTGGAATCAGTTGTCCGCCCAGAGACTCTGCAACAACCTTGCCACCCGCGGATAACCCCATGATTTTGTAGAGGCTGCCCGCGAGGACTACAACACTGACACCGGCGCCGACAGCGACGAAGGTTTGCCAATCCATTTGCCGGACCAATGTCCCGCTATCACGCAACTGCTGACTATCAATAAAGCCAAACACGACCATGATCAATAAATTGACCATGATGATTAAAGCGATCACAGCAATAACAAACAGGACGACAAGCAAAGTCGTATGCCTGCGCACACGGTCTTGTGATTCAAAGAAATTCATCGTTTAATCGTGAGGCGATCGGGCACGGTCAGAATGAGACTTTCGGTGCCGCTTGTATGGCTGCACTGTCCTCAAATTCCAGTAACACCGCGTCCTGAGCGTGGCCAAACATTGGGGCAAAGAAAACCGGTGGGAACGACTGCTTATAGATGTTATAGGCCATGACCTGGTCATTAAAGGCCTGCCGGGCGAAGGAAACTTTGTTCTCAGTGGTTGTCAGTTGCTCACTTAGCTGCAACATATTCTGACTGGCCTTGAGGTCCGGATAGGCTTCCATCACCAATTTCATATTCATCAAGGCGCCGGACAGTTTGCCCTCGGCGCCCATCAACCCTCTCATTGCGGCGTCGTCGCCCGGAGCCGCCGCCGCATTGGACAGCATGCTGGATGCTTCATTACGAGCTGCGACCACCGATTCCAGGGTCTGACGTTCGTGTTTGATGTAACCCTTCGCGGTTTCGACAAGATTCGGGATCAGATCGTAACGGCGTTTTAGCTGTACTTCGATTTGTGCAAAAGCATTCTTATAACGATTCTTCAGCGTTACTAATTGATTAAAAACCGAGATTACGTAAAAAATCAGTAGTGCAATGACAACCAATATGACTATTAGTAGTGTGGTATCCATGTTTTCCGCCTTTATCGTAAATTGCCTGTTATCACGTCCAGGAACCTGACCGGGTTCATGGTCGTATGCGGATTGGCGCAGCGTGTCCGATGTGATCGCCAATCTGTCTGATATCGCATGCAGTGCGGTGGCTGACGACCTTAACCACGCTTGACTATGGTCGGATGCATCCCGTAAGTAATCATGCTTCGTCTCCTATGCTTAAGGGTTTTGACGCAATCCGGTAAATCCGCCTGTATGTCTTCATTGACCGAAAACCACCAGCCTCAGCCGTACAGCCACTTGAAGATGGCCTCGGTCGCTTCGTCCCTGTGTTTGCGATAGCCATCCAGCCCGGTCGAGATCTGTTGGCTCAACTCGCGCTCGCGGATGAGCAATGGATTGTCTTCGGAAATACTGGTGCGATGCTGAGTGATCCATGGCGCCAATGCGGCGACACCAGCCATCCACGGGTTTAGTTTCTCGGAAAAAAGATAACGGCTGGTGCGCATCGGATGGCTCCATTTAAGCCATTCTGCAGTCATCGGGTTCGCGCTTGCCCGTACCCACGGGCTGATGAAGGTGCTGTAAAGATGTTCGTTGAACTCGGAAATCTTGCGCACCTTTTCGAACTGCTCGCGTGGATAATCGAAACGGATATCTTCGACCTTGCGTTCCTCGAACGCCACCGAGTATTGCGGCTTGCGGCAGTCGGGATCGTTGGTTGGATTGCTGATCTTCATTTCGTAAAGACCAGGTTTGAGTGTTTCCAGATCTTCCAGACTTTCGAGAATCGCCCGATGTTCGAACCGTGCGACGCTTGCCGAGACAAAAATACCGAGGTGTCCGACGTGTGGGTTGATGAGATAGACAATGCGCTGTCCGGCCGCCTTGAGCGCGTTGGTAGTGGGGTATACGGCCGGGACCCAGTTCAAGGCTTGATGCGGTGGGGTAATATTGTCCCCGTATGACGCGAAGATCACGATTGGATTGCGAATCCGTTTAAGGTCGGCAACGCAGCCTTCGCAGATGCGCATCTCACCGCCTTCGAGTTTATTTCCAATGAACAGATTCTCCACTATGGTGGTGATTTCTTCGCGTGAAAGGAAGTAAAAGCCGGTCCACCAACGCTCGAAATCCAGAAACCGCTCTCGTTCGGAGTCAACGTTGGAAAACACCTTGTAGTTCTTGTCCCACAGTGTGTTGGCGGGATTCAGATTCTCAAAGTTCTGCGCCAGCCACGCGCCGTCGAAACGGCCGTTACCAAGGTCCGCCAGAAAGTGTGTAATCCAGGCGCCGCCAGTCAGGCCGCCGGCCAGGCGCATCGGGTTGGCATCGTTTGCTCCCGCCCAATAGGAGAGGGGAGATCCGTTGAGGACTACAGGTCCCACCAAGCCCTCACAGTCGGCGGCGAGTAGCATGACCGCCCAGCCGGCTTGGCAGTTGCCGTAGAGCACGGGTGCTGTTCCACCGTGTCGACCGCTGACTGCTTCGACGAAGCGTCGCATCGCATGCAATACATCCGCCAGTGTCTGCCCGGGGCAGGGCTCAGGAAAAAACATGACGAAATAGACAGCGTGGCCTTCGTGTAGCGCCATACCCACTTCGGAGTCGCGCTTGAAGCCGCCGATGCCCGGGCCATGCCCGGCGCGCGGATCAACGATAATTACCGGGTGTTTGCTCTCGTCGACACAATCCTCGAATTTATCGGTTCCTGAACCGGTGATGCGCAGTAATGCGTAATTGGCTGGGTGATCGAACTGACGAGCGTCGAGTATGGTTTCGTATTCGAAATCAAGCAGTGGCGGCAAACCGGCTTGCTCGTGTGCGAGCATGTTATTGGCCCGCTCACGGAGGATGTCGAAAAACAGGATACTGCGTTGCCAAAGATCGACATGATATGCCCATGCCGGATTAAACTGCGCGATCTGAGGCAGTGCTTCGGTTGCTGCGGGCATCACAGGATTCGGCAGTGCCGCTGGTTTTCTGGATTTGATCCTGTTGCGTGCCATGTCAATTCCTTGTAACGATTAAATCGTTGTAACTTTGAAGCGTAGAGCGGCCTGCATTGCGACGATGCTTTGCTTGGATCCGTCCGGATGCCGGTCCGTCACTACTGTCAGCAAGCCAGAAGTGGTGTTCTTGCATGGGTATTGAGGCTGTCAATTTATGGTTTTTACCGAGCATAAGCAGCTGCCGTCGGCATTGTTTGTGGTTCCGATGAGCGGATTCCCGGCACCTTGGTTCGCTTCAGCAACAGGGCGTTGATTGCCACCAAGGCGGAGCTACCAGACATGGCCAGCGCTGCGACTTCGGGGCTGATGACGAATGGGAAGAACACCCCTGCGGCCACGGGAAAGGCGATCACGTTGTAGGCCACAGCCCAAAACAGGTTCTGGTGCATCTTGCGCAATGTAGCTCGCGATAATTCAATGGCGCCAAGAACGTCGTAGGGATCGCTTTTCATCAGCACCACATCAGCGCTTTCTATGGCGACATCCGTGCCCGCTCCAATGGCGAAGCCAACGTCAGCCTGAGTCAGTGCTGGTGCGTCGTTGACGCCGTCGCCGACCATCCCCACTTTCTTGCCTTTCGTTTGCAGCTCTTTGATCTTGGCGGCTTTCTGGCCGGGGAGCACATCGGCGAGCACGATTTCGATGCCCAGTTCCTGCGCGATACGCTTCGCGGTACCGGCATTGTCGCCAGTCAGCATTGCTACTTCTACGCCACGTGCTCGCATGGCTTTAACCATTGCTGCGGCTGTCGGTCGCGGGGCATCTGCGATTGCAATCAGCCCCACCAATTTACTGCCATGTGCAATATGTACTACCGTCTGCCCACCTGCCTGAAGCCGGGTGGCCTCGTCCTTTAATTCCGATATGTCGATCTTCTCCTCGTCCATCAGGCGACGGTTGCCGAGCAAAACGGTCTTGCCATCTATCATGGCTTTTGCTCCCTTGCCTTCAATGTTGGTGAAGTTTTCGAGGGAAGCGAGCTTTAGTCCTTCGGCGCGACGCTGAATAGCCTGTGCCAGCGGGTGATCGGAACCCTGTTCCACCGTCGCGGCTAGAGCAAGTACGGCATCCGTATCGGAGTTTTTCGCAACGGCGACCTCTACCACCTGAGGCTCGCCCATTGTCAGCGTGCCGGTTTTGTCGAACACCACTACGTCCAGCTTGGTTGCATCCTCAAGAGCAGATGCATTCTTGAAGAGGATGCCGTTCTTGGCGCCCAAGCCTGTGCCCACCATCACTGCCATGGGCGTGGCAAGCCCGAGGGCGTCCGGGCAGGCGATGACAAATACAGTGATGGTAAGAGTTACGGCGAACAATAAGGTCGAGCCCAAGCCCCAAAACCATACGCCAAAGGTGGTCAATCCGATGACAATAGCGACGATCACCAGCCACTGCGATGCTTTGTCTGCGAGCAATTGCGCCGGGGCTTTCGAATTCTGCGCTTCCTGCACCAGCTTGACGATTTGCGCCAGCGCGGTGTCTGCGCCTACCTTGGTGGCGCGGTATTTGAAGCTTCCGCTTTTGTTGATAGTGGCACCGATTACCTTATCGCCGGGCTTCTTGGCTACGGGCATGGATTCGCCCGTGAGCATGGATTCGTCTACCTGGGAATCGCCTTCAAGCACCTCGCCATCCACCGGGATCTTGTTGCCTGGCCGGATTACCACTACATCGTCTTTCAGCACTTCGGCGGTGGGCACTTCCAGCTCCGCGCCATTGCGCAGCACCGTGGCCTTGGGCGGCGCGAGATCCATCAGGGAGCGTATGGCGTCTGAAGCGCCTGCTCGAGCACGCATCTCCAGCCAGTGCCCGAGGAGAATGAAAACCAGCAAAACAGCTACCGCCTCGAAAAACTGCACCCCTTCGAACAGAAAGGTGGCTCCGAGACTGAAGAGATAACCGGTGCCTACCGACAGTACCACCAACACTGCCATGTTGAGCACGCCGTTCTTAAGCGCGCGCCAGGCGGCGACGAAGAATGGCCAACTCGGATAGATCACGGCAATGGATGCGAGCGAAAACAGCCACAGATTCAGGTCAATACCGAAGGGTGGCGCTGGCGGAATAAATAATCCCCCCATGGGCGAATAAACGAAAATCGGCACAGAGAACGCCAGGCAAATAAAAAACCGGTTGCGCATGTCGCGCGCCATCTCGTTCATATCCATGCCCGCGCCGTGGCCCATTTCATGAGCCGCCATGTCGCTGTGCTCGGTATGCTCAGTGTGCTTTGTACTTTTCTTGGGTGCAGCATCGCTTATTGGAGGAGTGGGTGCTGGATGCACATGGCCTGCATGTCCCGCATGCGTCGTGGCCGGAGTCGCTGCTGCGCGCGATGGTGGGGCCTCCGGTGCGCAAAGGTGCCTGGGTGCGAGCTCACCACTGCAGTGGTAGCCGCACTCGTGCACTTCGCTTTTTATCGCGTCGAGAGCGATCAAACTCTCATCGTAGACTACAGTCGCGCTGCCACTTACATAATTGACTTCAACCTTCTTCACGCCGGCTAAACGTGCCAGACGCTTTTCTACGCCGTAGCCACTCATCGCCGAGAGCATGCCACTCACTTCAATGACGCTTGTTCTCATCGTTGTGCCTTGAGATTTCACTATTTTCAGTATCCGCGGTCTCGTCATTGGTTACTTCGCAAGCTGGCCGTTTTCGAGGTTTGACGTGTCGTAGGCAAAAACGATCTTCGGGTCTGGCTGAATCAGTTTTTCGTCCTTGCCAGTGTAGTGAAGTCGGTTGAGAACATCCTTGATGATGTTGAGTCGCGCGAGTCGTTTGTCATTGGCCCTTACCAGGGTCCACGGGGTAATTGGGTTGTGTGTTCTTGCCAGCATCTCGTTTCGTGCGAGGCTGTACGATTTCCAATACTTAATGGCCTGGTTGTCGATGGGGCTGACTTTCCATTGTTTAAGCGGATCTGATTTGCGGTCAGCAAGGCGTTTTTTTTGCTCAGTCTTACTGATATCAAGGTAATACTTGAGGACCTTGATTCCTGATCGAACAAGCATGCTCTCAAAGATGGAAACCGACCCAATGAACTCCTCATGCTCGGCCTCATTGCAGAATCCCATTACACGCTCGACCCCTGCGCGGTTGTACCAACTACGGTTGAAAACCACGAGTTCCTGGGCGGCTGGCAGGTGAGGAACGTATCGCTGGAAATACCATGATGTGCGGTCTCGGTCCGACGGTTTTCCGAGTGCGACCACGCGCGTTTCACGCGGGCTCAAGTGCTGAACGATGCGCTTAATCGCTCCATCTTTTCCGGCGGCATCGCGGCCCTCCAGAATAATCAGGATCTTGTCGTCGCATTCAATGAAATGCCGCTGTAGTTTGACGAGTTCAATCTGGAGCTTGCGCAGTGTGTCTTTGTAGGTTTTTCTAGAATCAGAGGACGACGACGAACGCTCTCTGGATTTATTCTTTTTGATGTTCTTGCCCATGATTATTGCCCCACCCATCTGCGATGCAGAAAATTGTTGATGGGCACGTAGACGAGCCCGGCGTACGCGCCATAGAGAAAACTTTCAATCAGTCCGATGCCGAAGCCGCGCCAACTGTTTGGTTCGAATCCGGGCAGAACTTGCTGGAGAAACGCCGACATATGAATACTTGAAGGCGTTACCAAGCCGTACGCGACACAAAACACAAACGTAAACGCGGTCCATATCGCCAATGACCATGTAACAACTTTAATATTCAGCATTTCATTGCCTCTTAGTTAAGATCCAGCGCCCAATGGTCAATGTGAATGATTTGCCCTTTGATTTTGAGCGCTTTGTTTGCTGTCTTTGCCTGGAGGTTTAGTGGCGTCGCGACCGCCGTGGTCACCATGTCCGCCATGGCCGAACAAATGCATCGCGACCATCCCGATGCCAAGAAGAACCCAAACCCAGTTTTCTGCCAGCCAATCCATGAGAATGTCCTGTGCCGATGTCAGCCGCAGCAGCCGCGCCGTTTTGGGTTGGCGGTTTGGGCGTCGGCGGCGCCGATTCCATAGCCAGCGTGCTGTACGGCTAACCGCAATTTCTCTGACGAGGTCATCCGTTCATCGAATTTCACGGTGGCTTGGCCGGTCGCAAGCGACACACGGACGTCAACAACTCCTGCGACCTCTTTTAATGCTGTGGCCACATTGCTGGTACATCCGGCGCAAGTCATTCCGGTTACCTGAAGAGATTCAGTTTGCATGGTGAGACTCCTTAGTAAAATTTACTGAAAATCAAATTTCTCGACATATGACATACCCCATGGGGGTATAGTTCCGTGGTCCCAAGGAAATAAGCATGCTGATTGCCTTGGCTTAGCGGTACACGACCACTGGCAATTTGGAGTGCGACAGCACTTTCTGGGTAACACTGCCCATGATCAGTTTTGCAATCCCACTTCGTCCGTGCGAGGCCATAAAAATCACGTCACATTTGTATTTCTTGGCGGCCGCGATGATTCCCTCATGCGGGGTAAGGGCTTTTGCAATGACCTGGGTAAAAGGGACGCCGGCCGCCTCGGCCATCTTGCTTACCGTTCTGCCATGTTTTTGGCCTAGCTTTCGACCATATTGTTCAATTGTGTCTCTGGTGTGCTGATCCATCGCGTAACCCTCGGCGTAAATCTGCTGCAACTCCTCAATTGCGTAAAACACGGTAACCTTTGCGTTCAGTTTTCTTGCGACCGCGATTCCGGCCTTGGCCGCCTTGTTGGAAATTGGCGAGCCGTCTGTGGGAATAAGAAAATGCTTGAACATAAATGCTCCTTTTTTGTTAATTCGAAATAGACGTGCGGGTCCCAAAATCCGAGCACGCTGGGGTAATGTGCGGAGTAGAGCTGGATTCGAAGCTGCAGCGCGTGCAAATACACAGGCGGCAGAGGGAATGGACGGAGTACGCATGATGAAAAGAAAGTCTCATGTGAAAATCGCCCATCCGGCGCCAGCACCGACGATTACCGCCGCCATCGCTGGAAGGCAGCGACGGAAAAGTTCGCCGCCACCGACGGCAAGCGCTATCCCCAGCTTGAACATTACGTTTGCAGAGATGGCCAATATGATGATATTAGCGGTCTTGATAACTGATACGGTACCGAGCCCGTAAAGGCGCAAACCTGATAGCGTGATTGCATCCACGTCAGTGAGTCCGGAAATCAACGCCACCGCGTAAACACCCTTGCTGCCGGCGAGATCCGCAAGCCATGCGGCAAGAAGCAGCACCACCGCGTAGAGCGCTGCAAAACCAAGAGCTGTGCGTAACTCGGAGGGATTGCTGATTTGCGGTAATGACAACTCGGACTCATCCAAATGGCGACGCTGAGTGATTGCATAGACTGCGAACCCCGTTGCGAGAGCAATTCCCAGAATCGGGGCAATTACAGCCAGGACGTCGGGCGCAACGACCGCGACGAGCACCGCAAGCCTCAGGAGCAGCACAAGGTTTGCCGCAATGATTACCGTTGCTGAAAGACTGGCGGTGCCGCTCTGGTGTCTTGCGTAGCGTGAAAATGACAAGGTGGTTGCGGTACTCGAAACGAGACCCCCAAACAGCCCGAGCAGCAGGGGGCCGTGTGCGCGACCAACAACCCGCAGCGCAACGTATCCGGCCAGAGATACGCCGCTGATGAGGACAACCATGAGCCAGATTTGTCGTGGATTAAATACAGCAAAAGGCCCGAAGCCGCTATCCGGAAGCAGTGGCAAGACGACGAAAGTCACAACTGCGAACTGCAAAATGGAGATGTGGTCACGGCGCTCAAGGCCGTGAGCAACGCCGCTTAGTTCCGACTTGAAGTAGAGGAGGGTTGTGACTGCGATTGCGAGAATTACCGAGAGCCGCGCGTAGCCAGACATCACCATCACCGCAAGCAGGTAGCACACGATAACTGCCACGATGGTCGTCGTGCCAGGATCCTGCTCGTGGAATTTTTCATGATGATGGTAATAAGCAGCAATAATGGCAAACGCTATTGCTCCCAATCCAACGCCAATGAGGGCCGGGGCGGTGAATGCGTCGGCAAGCATCGCTGTTACCGCGCCAGTCAATGCAACAAGCGTGAAGGTTCTCAGCCCTGCTTTCGCGGTCGGATTGCGTTCACGCTCCAATCCAATGAGAAGGCCGATGGAAAGCGCCGTGAGAAACTCCGGCAGGCGTGCGAATTCCGGGTCGACGGGAAAATCGAATTTCAGGAAGTCCATGGAATTCATTCTCATGAAGATCGCACTACGAAATGCATCGTCTAGTTCGGGTTGTCATGTAGCGTACTGAATTCACTCGACTGAAACTGTTGATTGTTTGACAGGCGCGAGAGCATCATGAAATTCGCTTCGGCAACGCGACTTTGGCTTTCGTCATAGAGTCATAGAGATCGCGTCGTGTCATTGGTAAAGCAGCCAGACCTCGCGCGCGTCGTGATGCCAATATCTGATAAACGCCGATGTCACCATCTTCAAAGTGCAATGCGCTCGCAGCCATGTACAGGCGCCATATGCGATATATGGTTTCTGGAACATGTGTCAGCGCCTCCTGACGGTGCTTTTCAAGGCGTTCGACCCAATGCCTCAAAGTGAGTGCGTAATGTGTTCGCAGCCCTTCAACATCATGAATCTCGAAGCCGCACTGCTCCATGACGCGCTGGACATTGCTGACTGTATCCAGTTCTCCGTCTGGAAACACGTAACGATTGATGAATCGGGTCGAGAACGTTTTTTGCCAACCTTCTTCGTCGTGGGTAATGCCGTGATTCAGAAAAAGCCCACCCGGTCTAAGCAGGTGATTTACTGACTGGAAGTAAAGCGGAAGGTTTTTCAGGCCGACGTGTTCGAACATGCCGACGCTGACAATCTTGTCGAATCGCGCTTCTTCGCCAAGATCACGGTAGTCCCGGAGTTCGACACTGACTATATGGTCGAGTTGCTCTTCTGCTATTTTTTGTCGGGCATAATCGTATTGATTTCGACTGAGCGTGATGCCATGTGCCGAAACGCCATAGTGACGCGCAGCCCAAATTACGAGCGCACCCCAGCCACAGCCTATGTCGAGTAACCGTTCCCCTGATTTCAGGCGTAGCTTTCGGCAGATGTAGTCCAGTTTGTTGCGTTGCGCGCGGTCCAGGGTTTCATCCGGGTGTTCGAAATACGCACACGAATACACCATGTTCTCGTCCAGCCACAGTCGGTAAAAATCGTTGGACGCATCATAATGAAATGCTATGGCTTCGCGATTATCGTCTTTCGTATTGCGTCCACGCAGACGGCGCTGTAATGACCGGGACGGTGAAGTCGGGGCCAGTGGTCTCGTGGCTGGCGGCTGCGCGGTGTCAAGGTATTGATCAGCAGGGCCGCCGTGGCAGGCCAGGATAGTTTCAACGATGAAAGAAAATGTCTGATCTCCAGCGCCATATACATATCGCCTTCGATGTCTATGGCGCCGCGAATATGGCCATCGACCAGTTGCAATGGGTCGCGAGCCAAGATGGCACGGGTCAATGGAAGTGGGTCACGAAAGACAAGAGCGGCGCATGCCGGTAACTGGCCGAACCGCAGGCTCGTGCCGTCCCATAGCCGGATTTCGAGGTTGCCCTGGTATCCGGCAAACAGATTCCGCAGGATGCGAGCAGCATGGGATTCCGTACCAGCTGACGTATTGGCGATCGATGACATGGAAGCGGTGTCGCTGCTATTGGGTTGGTTGCAGGATGGTAGACGGGGCACCTGCGCCCTGTGTCGCAGCCAACTCTCTGGCGGTTAGCAGTTTTTCTGGATGCCATTCCAACGCTTCGGCGACAGCAGCGACCACATGTGCCCAGGTGCAGCGGTTGGCGAACAGCATGCCGGGCGTATCGAGTGTGCCGCCGCGATTGATGTATCCAAGGGCGCGCGTGAGCGGAACGCCTGTATCCAGCGGCCGCAATAGGCCAAGGAGCACTTCCGGGCGAGTATGGGTGAGTATGAGGCGCACACGTGCGGTACTGGGAAACAAGTCCTCACGATCATGCGGCTTGGCCATGCACTGAGCTTCAGTGCTGTCGCGTGGCACACGAAAACGCGAAGGTTCAATCAGGTAAACGACTGCGTGCTTCAGACCACGCGAAGTCAGTCGGTTGGATGCCTTGAGGATCTCCTGAAGCTGGTACGCGCCGATAGCGACAAGAATCACCGTTTCATCCGCGGATCCGTCACCACGCACCCGAAGTCCACCGGTAGCTACGAGTCTTTCCGCCTGTTCCGAACCAAAAACGACTGGAAGCGGGCGCTTGGGAACGACCAGCGTCCAGATTTCACCGAAAGTAAGGTAACTGGCCCGGAGCGCGGCAACGGCGGTGTTCCAGTCGGCAGGAAAGAGAACGTGTGACACGTCTGCAGCTTCCCCAAGCAGCGCCTCGCTCAAACTGGGATCTTGGTGAGATTGTTCGTTTTTGCCATTTTCCCAAGTGTGCGAGGTCAAAATTAATGGAACGGATAACCACTGGGGCAGGTAGCCGGCATCGCGTTGCTGCCGTGCGAAAATCAGTTCCTGACGTATTGCCCCAAACATTTTTGCTGCAAAAGCTTCATACGAGACCACGAGATTGAGCCCGCCTTTGTTGGCAAATGCAGCGCATGCAACAGACTCCTCGTTGAGCGCTGTGATGACTTTTCCGTCAATTGCTTCCGCGATACCCGTTTCTGGGTGCGCGACGCGGTGTTTGAGCAAATCCAGCGTGGCGTTCATTCGATTGCTGCGCAATTCATCGGGATTTCCAATTCGAATCCGTAGATGATCGTTTTTTAACGATATTGCAGAGAAGTAATGATCAATGCCGTCCATGGGCGATTGCGCGGCGATCGTGTCCGGTTCCCTCCAAGCGGGTGTCGGTAACTGAAGGGAAGGTCTCGGGCGTGATGCAAGTGGATGGTCTTTCTCCTTTGGGCGTCCCTGTGCTTTGTGGTTGTTGAGGCAGGTCACCGCTTGCTTCAGTGCGGATGGCGAAACCCACAATTGATGAACAGCTTCATTGAAGCGATGGCGTGCCTCGGCGTCATGCGCCGGGCTGCTACCCAACGGTAAATTGTGCGCAAGGTTAGTGCCTGCCCCCGGAAATCCGAATCCTTTGGGAACTTCGGCAATCGCGTAATGGAGCTGGGCCGGATAACGTGCGTGTCCGGCAGCGATTGCCATCGCGCAGGATGTCAGTCGCTCTTCCATCTCGACAATTGCCCAGGCATACGCCGCTGGATCACGGCCATCGATTTCTACGGGGTCAAAGCCATTCAGCTTCAGATGCTCGCGGAACCAGGCAAGACCCCCGTCCTGCGCGATGTTGCTGCGTTGTTCGATACGGCGCCCGTTCGCAATCATGATGGGTGCAATCAGACCGCAATCCTCGGCGCGCCACCAACGCGGTGCCCAATCGGCGCCTCGTTGCTCTTCAAATGCACCGTCACTCAGAAATGCAACCAACTGCTCACCTGGTAGCGGCATGTGCATGTACTGCAATTCCGCAAATCCGAGGTAGCCGCCCTCTATCAGCCCACCAGCCGTATGGGCGTTGACATGGCTGCCAAGCGGGGAAGACGGACTGCCGTCTGGACGTATTTCGTAAGAATAAAAATCACGAACCAAGCGAGTGAGTCCGCCAGCCGTAAGATCGTATCGATCAGCATGTGCACGTCTCATGTTGTCGACGATCACATTGGTGGCATCGATCCCGGCGACGCAGTGTCCCTGTCCCATGATCCAGGAACGGGTAACGCCGCTCAATGCATTGGCTGCGAGATAACCAGAATAAGCGAGAACGATGTTCAATGATCCGCCCATATGGCCTTCCGGATTCGACTTAAAGTCTTCAGCGCTCATTTCGCGGCCGTCCGGATAGACGTTGAGCGCATACGTCATATGTGCGACCAACCACATTGCGGCACTTGCGACTCTGTCTGCTGCAGACAGGCAGTGAAAAACATCGGTTCTTGCGGCGACAGCGCCTTTGAGGAGGAGTTCGTCAGCGAGTTCGTATATTCGTACTTGAGTCTGATCGGTGTGATGTATCACTCCATATCCATTTGCCCATTCCGCGAACACCGGATCGTACAGCCGGTACTGTGCGGCACGCTGTGCAACACGGTGTGATTGATGCGAACTCGACGTATTAGGCGTATCCGCTACGGTATACGGAAAACGCGGTTGCGCATCAGGCAGATCAATTGGATGGTTATTCGTCATTGTGTCTGTTATTGGAGGGCGGGTTCCTGAAACAAGGCCATTTGTTCGAGCATGAGCTGCATCATGTCCATGACATCTGTCATAACTGCTTGGCGGCGTTTCAATGTTGGATCGGACACTATTCGACCGCGATTCACGTCCTCAACCATCTTCATTTCCATGTTGCTCATGGCATCCAGCGCTTCGCGCATGCTTCTCAAATGAGTCAATAGCAACCGGTAACGTTCGCCACGATCAGTCGTATTGCGAAGTTTCTGCATTTGAAACTGTAATTGCTTGGTCTTTTGTTCAATTCGGAGCATTTCCACTTGCATAGGCGATCCGGAGATTGCCTCCCCTGATGACGGTTGAGCCGAGTGTGATGTTCCGCTTGCGACTCCTACCAAGAGTGCGACATAAAAAAATGCGGTTCCGGCAAAAAATTGTGTCATTGCATGAGTCCGTGAGGTGAGGAACCCGAAAATGAATTTCCTGTTCTTGGTCAATTGGCCCTCCGGAGAAAGCTTGCAAGCGCATCACCGATCGTGTCGGAAACATCGATGGCATTTGATGCGTGTGGAATAGTGTTGGTCGTGACAATGCGCTCAGCGCCAGCCGCTTGCAGATCGGAATACGCATTTTCGGCAAATACGCCGTGCACTCCGATGCAAACAGGAGGTGGGGTGTGCTGTCTGGACAGGTGTTGTATTGCCATGATCATGGTGCGGGCTGTGGAAATGATGTCGTCAATGAGCACTGGCGTGCGGCCTTGTAACTTTGATGGGTCTGGGATGCTGACTACGACATCACGATCACCATGACGTGTTTTTTCAAGGACCAGGTGAGGGGCTTTAGATTCCCGAGCCACTTCGGACACCCATTGCTGGCTTTCGCTATCGGGACCGATAAGAATGGGGTTGGTTACGTTGGCCCGGATCCATGCGGCCAGCAACGGCGCGGTATGCAAAACAGCGCCTGGAATCGGATAAATTTCGGCCAGGGAAGTCCAGCGGTGCAGATGCGGATCGATAGTCACTAGCCAATCAAAGTATTGGCACAGTAGTCTTGCGAATTGGAGTGACGAGATACTCTCGCCAAGCTTGAACCGTTTGTCCTGGCGCATGTAGGCCAGATAGGGGGTGACCAGACCGATGCGCTCCGCCCCGAGGTCGCGAGCGGTTGCAGCCGCAAACAGTAAGGCCAATACCTTGTCGTCGGGTTTATGTAAACCGCAAACGAAAACGACGTTCTTGCCGGTTAGCGGTGCGTCTATTCGTACATACGACTCTCCGTCAGGAAAACGGCGGATATCCATTGCTCCCGTTTCAGCACCGCATTGCCCTGCCAAAGTTGCCGAGAGCCTTTCATTTTCCGGTAGTGCCAGAAAGACGGTATTTGTTGCCATGGTCATTCTCTGATCTCGATCATGTCGGCATGCGTCTTGACGTAGGCAAGGGCATAGACAAGTTCGCCCGGAGCTTCAGCGTGCACTGTAAACAGGGGCTCTCCACGTTGGACTTGAGCACCAAGCGGTGTATGCAGTTCCAGGCCGGCGGCAGCTGCCTTGGGCGCGCCAGCCAATTTTGCGACGCGTGCCAGCCTGCGATTATCGATACTTAAAACGCGACCTGTTCGCTGTGCGGTGACTGCGTAGGTTAAGGGCGCGTGGGGTGGATGTCGCATACCGCCCTGCGCTTCGCAGATTGCCTCAAATTTGCGCCATGCACGACCACTTGTTAGTGTGTCGAGTGCTAATTCATGGCCCGTTCCCAGAGCGGCGCGCCCGGTCAGTTCAAGTATGTGACCTGCAAGCGCTGCAGATCTATCGCGTAGGTCAGCAGGACCACTTACGGCATTCTGGAGAACTGCGAGGACGTCACGTGCCTCCAGTGCAGGGCCGATGCCACGACCAACGGGTTGTGTGCCGTCGGTTACAATAACGCGAACGTCGAGACCCACATCGCGTCCGACTTCCGACAGTCGAGTGGACAGCAAGTTCGCCGCGACAGTGTTGCGTACCTTGGCAGTCATTCCCACGGGCATGTCAATGACAACATGTGTGGAGCCCGCAGCTGATTTTTTGGAAAGAATGGATGCAACCATTTGCCCCTCGCTGTCGAGATCGAGTGGCCGCTCGACTCCAATTAGAATGTCGTCAGCCGGGCTTAACCGTGCGGATCCACCCCATACAATGCATCCGCCTTCACGCTCCACAACACGTCGTATAGCAGCCATATCGAGATTGACTGGCGCCAATGTTTCCATGGTGTCTGCAGTTCCGGCCGGCGAAGTAATTGCGCGCGACGAGGTTTTTGGCATGGTAAGTCCGAGGGCCGTGATAATTGACACGACAATCGGCGTGGTCCGGTTTCCGGGCAATCCGCCAACGCAATGCTTGTCCACGATCGGTGTGTGCCCCCACTCGAGCTTGTCACTAACGGCAATCATTGCTTTCGTAAGCGCTACAGTTTCCGCCCCATCCAGGCGATCACCTGCGCAGGCTGTAACAAACGCGGCGAGATGAATATCAGGGTATTTTCTGCCTGCCACGTCGTTGATAATCGAAGTCATTGCTTTTTCGTCTAGCCGTCCGCCATAGATTTTTTTTCTCACATGCCCGATTGATTCGAGTGGCTCTGCGTGTGACACGGCTATCTTCGATCCCTCCCGCGCGTCAAGAAGTTTCCATGCAATCTCGGAAAGTCCCGCTTCACCGTCTGCCAGCAAATTCGACGTGACTACGTTTAATGTCGAAGTCACGCTTTTGCTTCCATGACGCACTAGTACTCTGGAGCGTGATTCAAATCCTTCAGAGCGGCATATGTGGCAATCACTGCGCATGAAGAGCACGGGCTCCTGATAGGTGTCTATGCCAAGCCGACGCAGAGTCAGCTGGTCAAGTGAAGCGAGTATTCCGGATTCGGTCGATCGCTTTTTCATTTCAGCATTTGGTGAGAGAGATAGTCCGGAATCATGCAAGTCCACGCGAGTTCTTCCTCTATGCGGCGGCGCAGATCATCTGCCGCAGCAGGTTCACCGTGGGTGATAAATGTTGTAGTCGGCGCTCTCTTGAACGCCCGCAGCCAGTCGAGTATTTCGGTGTAGTCGGCATGCGCGGAGAGTCCGCTGATGTTTACAATTTCCGCGCGTAATGGAGTGTATTGGCCGTGGATCTTCAACGTTTCAGCACCATTCAACATTGCCGCACCTCGTGTTCCCACGGCCTGAAAACCCGTGAAAAGCACCATGTTCTTGGGGTCAGGAGCGAATGCTTTCAGATGATGCAGCACACGACCGCCAGTTGCCATTCCGCTTGCAGAGATAATGATCATGGGGCCGTTACGTTCATTTAATGCTCTGGATTCATCCGGGCTATTAACCATTGTGGCTACCGTACACGCGGACTGGCATTCATCTGGTGTAAGACGATGTTCGGAACGGTGGTCGTGGTATATGCGGGTAGCATTTATTGCCATCGGACTGTTCAGGTAAACAGGAACGTCTGGTATTTTTCGGGAACGCTTTAATCTGGCAATAAAATGCAAAAGTGTTTGTGCGCGGCCTACCGCAAATGCGGGAATCACGACCACTCCGCCGCGCTTGAGGGCACGTTTTAAATGCGCCGCCAGTTCTCGTTCTGGATCACCAGGCGCGTGCCGTCGGTTGCCATAGGTCGATTCGACCACGAGGAAGTCGGCTTCGCCGATGGTGGCAGGAGGGCGCATGACGGGATCGTTTGGTCGTCCCAAGTCCCCCGAAAAAACGATACGTTTTCCATCTATTTCGATTGTGACAATGGCTGCGCCAAGAATATGCCCTGCGGGATGTAAGGAAAATTGCAGGCCGTGGATCGCGTCAATCCTCTCGTCAAAGGCGGTAGGTTCCAGTAACTTCAGTGCCCGTTTGGCATCATCCACCGTGTAAAGAGGGAGGGCGGGGCGATGCTTTGAGAAACCGTGTTTGTTCGCGTAGCGCGCTTCCTCTTCTTGCAAATGACCGGCATCAGGCAGGAGGATTTGGCATAGATCGTGGGTCGCCTGACTGCAATATATGCGCCCCGAAAATCCGTTTTTTACCAGCAAGGGGAGGTAGCCGCTGTGATCAATATGCGCGTGGGTCAGAATCACTGCGTCTATACTCTTGGGATCGACGGCGAGGCTTCTCCAGTTTCTAAGCCGGAGTTGCTTCAAACCCTGAAACAATCCGCAATCTACGAGTATCGACTTCGAGCCCGTAGCGACAAGATACTTGGATCCCGTTACGGTGCCGGTCGCACCGAGAAACGTCAGTTTTGTGTTCATTGCATTATCTATTGTGGCAATAATAAAAAATGCTGTGCTGCAGTACCTGCGATGACAACCTGACTCGCAGCATCAGTGACGATGGTAAGAAGACGCTGGTCTCCAAAGTGGCTCCGATTAAGCGGATCGTTCATGGTGCTCAATCTATCGACTCAATTAAGCGGCAAATTTCATTCCCATCCGGGACACCGTCGGACATCCGTTTCCATTTTGAAAGTGCGCGCTCCATACGACGCTGGAGTCGAATCAGACTTTCCAAATCAATGCGATTTTCTATGATGCGTTTTGCAACAATGTCCCTGACCATAGGGCAAGGTGTTTTACGGCGATGAGTAGTCTTGATAATTTCTGAAATTTCGGACAACTTGAAACCAAGACCTTTCGCGCGAAGGATGAATTTGAGACGGGAGAGGTCCATTTCCGTGAATTGCCGATACCTATTGTCACTATTGACAGACGGAGTGAGCAGCCCGAGTCTTGAGTAATAACGGACGAGTTCCGATGAAACTCCGGCTTTCTTGGCGATTTCGTTGACTTGCACGATGAGTGTCTCGTCGTTGTCTAAAGGCGGCTCGAACGAAGAATTGCGATCGCCAACCATATCCGCGTAAGATCTGCGAATTCGTAATCGAGAAGATCGGTCAACGGAAACGACGGCACTTTTTCCTGGGGTTTTTCCAGTCCAAGAAGAGATGCCTTACGTTGTAGATCGCGTTGGACGCTCGGCAAATGCCCGGATTTGACGAGCGTAGTATCCAGGGACGCGAGTGCCATCTCCCTACGTGCAGTGCTTTTCGACCGCATGACCTCCTTGGCTGAGCCAGCCACTGGAGTTGGGTGACCTAAGCCGAGTCGGCTGACACAATTGCCACAGCCGTACTTGGCGGCAAAGCGGAGTACCGTGGCGGCCCGATTCCCCTTCGTGGGTCCGGACAGACTCGCAGGATTCATTGGAATCTCAGCAGGCATTTCTTTCACTTTTTGCATGCGGTACCCATACCCTAAAGATATGTGCCGCTCACAGGTCAAGGGTCGGAACGCACCGTTTTTCCGGTGAATTGATCTGCACATATTTGCGCGGCGAGAACTACGCATCTTTTCAATAATGATCTGACTGTGTAACTTCATCTGCTACAACCCCACGGGGTTATCCGGAAATTTGTTCTGAGCGGAATCGACGACAGATTGGTGAATACGTAAGGAAGACTTTTCATCTAGACAAAGTGATTTCTCGGCGATATTTTCGGAGCTATGACAATTTGTGATTCGGGCATTGCAGTCTTCGATCAGGGCCAGATCCCCGGCACTGCCAGGCCTGAGACGGGCGGCATTGGCTTCGTCAGTGTCAATGTGCATCTCTGTCACAAATTGCGGATCGGTGCGTATTAGTACGTCGCGGAACGCCAAATCTCTCTCGCCGGAGTCGATGGCAACCTCTACTACGTCACCGTGCGCCAATCCTCTTGCTTCCGCATCCCTCGCATTCATGTGTATGTGTCGCTTGGCTACGATTAAGCCCTCGGTCTGAACGCTGCCCTTGGGGCCACGAAGGGTTATAACCGGTGTGCCTTTGGTATCGCCCGACAGGCGTAAAGGCACATCAATACCAAGCTTGTAGGCGTCGGTTTCTGTAATCTCGATCTGATTGGCAGTTCGGCACGGACCCAGTATCCGCAAGCTGTGGATTTCGCTGCGCGGACCGATTACGTCTACCGTTTCTTCTGCGGCCCAGTAGCCTGGCTGGCTTAAGCGATTGCGAATCGTCAACCGGTATCCTGCACCAAATAGTTTTTCGATTGCCGATTCGGTCAGGTGCACATGATGTGCGGACACTGCAACCGGAATCGGTGGTAGAGAGCGGGAGGTGGGGCGGAGGGACAAAATTCGATCTACTTCCCGCGCGATCATCCATTGCTCACGAGTTTGTGTGACGATGACCCGTACTCGGGAAGTGGTGTTCTGAATCTGCGGCGCTTCGGATTCGGTGAGACGGATGCCGGAATTTTTGTCTTCATCCAGCGCGAGCCCCAAAAAATCGAATCCAGCACATATGCGTCGACGCATCGCAGCCGAGTTCTCGCCGATACCGCCGGTAAAGGCCAGGACATCAAAACCGGCCATCGTGGCGGCATAGGCTCCGATGTATTTGCGTACACGGTAGGCGTAGACCTGAATGGCGAGCTGGGCGTTCTTGTCCCCTTTCGCGGCCTTGGCTTCGATATCGCGCATATCGTTCCCCATACCCGACAGCGCCGCCAGACCGCTATCGTGGTAGAGCGCATGCTCGATGTCGGCAACGGAAAGTCCGAGCGTCTGTTGGAGATGAGGAAATATGCCGGGATCGATGTCGCCGGGTCGGGTGCCCATTACAAGCCCTTCGAGAGAGGTCATGCCCATTGAAGTATCAACCGACACACCGCGCTCGATTGCACAGATGCTTGCGCCATTGCCAAGATGGCAGCTGATGATGCGAAGCGCTGTGACGGGGGTCTTTAGTTCCTCGGCAACCCTCAGCATTACGTATTTATGAGATGTTCCGTGGAAACCATAGCGCCTGAGTCCTGTTGCACGCCAGGACTGCGGCACGGCATAGGTCGTGGCACGCTCCGGTATGGTTTGGTGGAAGGCGGTATCAAAAACTGCAACCTGCGGCACGCCTGGCCAGGCCGAACCTGCCATCTTGATGGCCGCCAGCGCGGCAGGATTATGTAATGGCGCCAGCGGCACACAATCTTCTATACCTTTGATAACAGCAGGATCGATTACACGTGCATCGCGAAACTTCTCTCCGCCATGTGCGACCCGATGGCCTATGGCATCAGGTGCAGATATTCCCTTGGATTTCAGTAAAACTGGGATTTCACCGATGGCATCTTCAACCGAAGCCACGCGCTCGAATTCGGACTTGAACAACTGCTGGTTTGACGTAGTATCGAAAACGCCAAACTTGACCGAGGAACTGCCCGCGTTGATGGTGAGGACGCGGAAGGCATAGTCAGGCTCGCTCCTCATGATCTTGTTCTCGGGAAAAACGCTGGCGTCACATTGGCATACCGGACATATTCATCCCCGAACTCGGCGATCGCAGAACGTTCCTCTGAGCGCGCCAGTTGAACGTACATGAAAACCAGTATTGGAAACATGACCAGTGTGACCAGTGTTGGCCATTGCAATAAGAATCCGAACATGATCAGGACAAACCCGACGTACTGCGGATGGCGAATGCGGGCATAGGCACCGGTCTTGGCAAGCGCGTGATTACGCTGTGCCTGATAAAGCACCTTCCACGCAGAAGCGAGTAACCAGAATCCACCACCAATAAAAAGACTGCTGAGCAGGTGAAACGGGCCGAAATGCGGGTTTGATCGCCAACCGAACATCATTTCCAGCAAATGTCCGGAATCGTGCGCCAGGAAATCTATCTCCGGAAATTTGCTTGAAAGCCAGCCGGACAGCAGATAGATGGTGAGCGGAAAGCCGTACATTTCGGTAAATAGCGCAACGAGGAAGGCGGAAAACGCGCCAAAAGAGCGCCAGTCACGTGAGCTCTGCGGCTTTGCAAAGCTGAATGCAAATATTATAAAAATCAGGGAGTTGATGATCACGAGTGACCACAAGCCATAGGACGAATCTTCAGCGGGACTCATTTGTTTGCTCCGTCGCCTCGAGAATCGTGTCGCGTGTCGTTGTCACTCGGGTGGTTCTGATGCGCGCTGTGGTTGCCGTGCGACCCGTGCCCGCCATGCATGAATATATGCAGTAGCGGGCAGGCCAGTAGCAGCAACCATATCCCGTAGGACGAAAGCCACCCGGACAAGTGTGCCCGGTGCTCGGTGAACAGGAAATAGCCGGCGATAAGAAGGAATCCGATAAACACCCACTTGGATTTGACATTCATCTTGCTGTCGCGGTCAGGTTCGTTTCGATGATTGTGGTTCATATGACGTCCTATTTCAGTTGATTTGTTGTACGTGCGCTGGTTTCATCCATGCAGCATGCTCATACAGGCCGCTCCAGAACAGGCCAAAACCGAATCCAAAAAGCAGTTCTTCCAGCGGGAGTCCATAAACGGTTACGCCGCTTAATGCCTCCAGATTCCATACGCGCTCGATATATCCGGACGCTGTCCATTCGAGTCCGACCAGAAATACGGTATAGAGCCCGAGGAACAGCGCTCCGCCAATCAAAATATTCCGCGCGAGGTCGGGCCTGCACAGTACGGTGGCGGCTGCGCCCGCGGCCATCGCGGCGATCCCGGCGTAAATTGGATTCCACGGCAGAAAGTAGAGCAACGGGAACAGCACAAATGGCAAAACCAATGCGATTTTGTGGAAACGGTGGCGCGGATCGTGCCGTTCGTGGGCTGATATCTTTTGTAGTTGACGTCCTGTGACCAGGTTATAGAGCACGGCGCCGATGCCGCCGATGGCAAAACTGAATATCAGGCTTTCAATGTCGAAGCCGGTGCGTTGCGCCAGATCAAACAAGCTGGGCGGGTTCCAGTATTCGGGAACGAACAGAGGCTCGGTCAGCCCGAATGGCATCATGAACAGACTGGTTTTCCACATCGCGCTCCGGTGTGCGGGGGCCAGCGCATAGAGCACGAGCCACGGTATGAGAAACGCGGAGGACCAAATTAGCCAGATGTATTGTTCATTGAGCATGATGGGCTTGCCCTGGGGAGACTATTGGTTAAAGCTTTACTTGCCGCAAACGTAGTGCGTTGGTGACTACCGAAACCGAGCTCAACGCCATCGCAGCACCTGCGAAAATAGGCGACAGCAACAGCCCGAAGGCCGGATAGAGCACACCCGCAGCCACCGGAATGCCGAGCGCGTTATAGCCGAAGGCGAATACCAGGTTCTGCCGGATATTTCGCATCGTGGCGCGGGACAGCGTCGCGGCACGGGCAATTCCGCGCAGGTCGCCTTTTACCAATGTCACGCCCGCACTTTCCATGGCAACATCCGTACCGGTGCCCATGGCAATGCCGACATTCGCCTGTGCCAATGCCGGAGCATCGTTGATGCCGTCGCCCGCCATGGCAACTTTCCGACCTTCACCCTGCAGGCGCTTGACATGACCCGCTTTGTCTTCGGGCAGCACTTCCGCGAGCACCTCGTCAATGCCTAGATTACGTGCGACCGCCTCCGCGGTGCGGCGCGAATCGCCGGTCAACATGACAATGCGAACGCCGGACTTTTTGAGGGCTGCGATTGCATCAGGCGTGTTTTCCTTGACAGGGTCGGCGACCGCAGCAATTCCGGCGGCGACACCGTCCACGCCAAGAAATACGACAGTCTTCGCATCAGCACGCAGTTTCTCGGCCTGTTCTTCCCAGCGTTTTGTGTCGATGCTGTGTTGCTTCAGGAAATCTCGGCTGCCGACGAGGACTTTGCGGCCGTCAATCACCGCCTGCACACCGAGACCGTTGACGGCCTCGAACGATGAGGCCTTTTTCAGGGAAAGACCGCGCGTTTTCGCGCCTTCGACAATGGCGTGGGCGATAGGGTGCTCGGACAGTTGTTCCACGGCGGCCATCAGCGCGAGGGCTTCATCCTCCGGAACATCAGTGGCAGCAAAATCCGTGAGTGCGGGTTTTCCCAGAGTCAGCGTACCGGTCTTGTCCACAACCAGGGTGTCAATGTCGCGCATATGCTCGATGGCTTCGGCGCTGCGGAAGAGGATACCGGCGCGTGCGCCTTCCCCCATGGCGACCGTCATCGAAATCGGCGTGGCGAGGCCCACGGCGCAGGGGCAGGCAATGATCAATACGGCGATGGCATTGATCAGCGCGTAGGTGAGGCGCGGTTCCGGACCCACAAACCACCACACCACCGCGGTCACGACGGCGATGACCACAACGACCTGTACGAAGTATGCGGCGATCAAGTCGGCAAGACGTTGAATGGGGGCGCGCGTGCGCTGTGCTTCGGCGACCATATGCACAATCTTGGCAAGCAGCGTATCCGAGCCTATGCGCTCGGCACGAATGGTCAGGGAGCCGGTGCCATTTACAGTCGCGCCGGTCACCTTGTCACCGACGGCTTTGGCTACAGGAACCGGTTCGCCGGAGATCATCGATTCGTCCACGCGGCTTTCGCCTTCGAGCACGACCCCGTCAACCGGTACCTTGTCACCGGGTTTCACGCGCAGCCGGTCGCCGACCACTACAGAGTCCAGTGCCACTTGCTCTTCAGTATCGTCATCGCGCAGGCGCCATGCCAGATTCGGGGCGAGTTGCAACAACTGCTGGATTGCCTGGCTGGTCTGCCCCATGGCACGCATCTGCAAAACATCACCGAGAATGACCAGGGTGACAATGACGGCGGCCGCTTCGAAATAAGTGCCGACTGCGCCGTCGTGCTCGCGGAATTCCTGTGGAAACAGGTCGGGTAGGAAAATCGCCGCAAGACTGAACAGGTAGGCGAGTCCCACGCCCAGTCCGATCAGCGAATACATATTAAGCGCGCGGTGGGCGAGAGACAGCCAGAACTTGTGCATGATGGGCCAACCAACCCACAACACCACCGGTGTGCCCAGCACGAACTCGATCCAGCCGCGTTGCCGTGGCTGAAGGCCGAACAGATCATGGATGCCGATCATCGGCGACATGGCGAGAATGACCAGCGGGATCGACAGAGCAACCCCCACCCAAAGGCGCACTGTGAGGTCGCGCAGCTCGGAGTCATCTGTTTCGCCCGTGCCTGCAATTGGCACCAGTGCCATGCCGCACTTGGGGCAGGAGCCCGGCCCGTCCTGCACGATTTCCGGGTGCATGGGGCAGGTGTACTGGGCGCCTTTGGTCGGAACAGCGGACGCAGTCGACGCCGGCTTATCGAGGTATTTCGCCGGTTCGGCCTTGAACTGACTAAGGCAACGTTTGCTGCAAAAATAGTAAGTCACGCCGGCATGCTCGTGGGTCTCTGATGCCGATTGCGGGTCCAGCTTCATGCCGCAGACCGGGTCGGTCGCGTTTGCCGTAGTACCGTTGCTGGCATTACCGTCTTCTGTGTGCGCTTGGTGGCCGTGATTCTTGTGTTCGTGTTGTCCGTGGTTCACCGTTCTCTCCGTGCTATTGAGGTCGTCATGGCAGCAGTGTAAAGTCCGTACTTCGGTACGGAGTAAAGGGGTATTTATGCAGGAAACCAGCATGACCATCGGAAATGTTGCCGAAGCCGCGGGCGTTGGAGTCGAAACAGTGCGCTATTACGAGCGACGTGGACTGGTGCCCCAGCCCGGTCGCGGGGCGGGCACATACCGCCGCTATGGGACCGGACACGTGGACCGCATCCGTTTCATCAAGCGTGGCCAAGCCTTGGGCTTCAGTCTGGAGGAGGTCGCGACCCTGCTTGAGCTTGAAGACGGCACTGATCGTCGCAGTATCCGTCGCATCGCCACTGCTCGGTTGGAAGAGACGCGGCGCCGTATTGCGGACTTGAGACGCATTGAGCACGCGCTCAACCAGTTGCTTCTTGAGTGCGAAACCGACCGCAAGGCGCCGCGCTGCCCGATAATCGGCGCGATCGCGACAGAGGGTGAGGCGAGTTTGGCGCGATGACAACAGGGTGGGGAACATCATGGCTTGTTCTCGCCAAGCAGCAGATATCGGAGGTTGTTTTTGGAGCAGATTACGCATATTCACCTCCACAGCGGCACCAGACGCACTCGCAATCCACATGATTGCAGCTCACGTCATGGCGCTGGCTTTGGTATCGCGTATGCGCCCAGGGTTGCAGCAAGCGCCACATCCACGAGGGTCGGTATATCCGGTGAAAAAAAACGCGCGCATCGCGGCCTGCTTGCGCGCGCAGCAGCCAGCGGTAGCCTGCGTTCCCGATCAGGCAGTAGAGCACGCGGTTGACAATGGAAGTCTGTTCCCATGGCTCCAGTTCACTGCGCCACAGCGTGTCGTAATCGGTTTGCTCAATCAGGCTGAGTGCACCGAGTACCCCTGAGCGGATAGCAAGCCGGATTCCGAAGCCCCAGAGCGCATCCTGGAATCCGGCCTGTTCACCTGCCATGGGGTGCATTCCGGAGCGGGCAGTTGTCGGAATACGGAAGTTCCCCACGCCCCCGTGCGGGCGCGGGTTTTTCATCTCGAGTCCGACGAGATCGCGAAACGCAGCAACGGTGCGTTCCACGTAGAGGCGCTCCTGTTTGAATCCGGAAAACATGCAGCTCTTCACGGTTCCGTGCCCTCGCATCACGAGCAGGTAACTGTAGCCATGTGGCGCCAGATTGTTGTCGCAGATGAGCCAGAAGCCGTCTGGCATGTCCGTTTCAAAATGATATCCGACACCGACGGCATCGGCGGCCCGCGGTCCAGCCGCAAGTACACCCTGACCAGGCAATGACTGGCACCGGTCGTTGAAACGCACCTCGACGCCCAATTCCTGCGCTTGCGTTAGCAGTGCAGTGTCCAGAGTGCCCGGCCCTGGCCCGCGCTCGATCATGTAGAAAATTGGCGAGCGGCTGTTGACCGGATAGGCCCGCTTCCGATCGTCGAACGCGGTACCCCTGAAGCAGGGGACTTTTTCGAAGGCTGTCGTAATCCCCATTCCTTCCAGCTCCATGAGCACATCCCCGCGCGTGGTCCAGTTATCAATCCCCTGCAGATCGCGACGAAAGCGATGTCCTACCTCTTTTTGTGCTTCATGCACGATCACCCTGCGTCCGGTGCGCGCAAGGGTGATCGCGGCGGCAAGCCCTGCCGGTCCCGCACCGACGACCTCTATCGGCTGCATGGCCACACTCCGTTTTCCATGAGAGTTCAATGGGGAGGCGTCAGGGGTGCCACACAAGATTTTCGGATGCCTTGGACGCGTCCACTGGCCTGCGGATGCTTGGGTCGCAACAGCATGAGGTTTTGAGCTCTTGGACTGATGATTGTGGGTGTGGGCATGATTGGAATAACTCATGTTGCGTTCTATCCACTCAGGGAAATAATTACCGGTGAACATAATCAAACGTCGCCTGAATCGGTGAAACACTAGCCGACCGATTGATATCGAGAGTGATGCGGTAGGTCCCGGGCTCGCCAATCGTGAAGTAGTTGCCGTAGTTGATAACGCCTGCCATTGGCATGGTTTCAAGGGGCTTTGTTTGCGGCGCCAAACCAGATTTTCTGACAGTTGCATGCATCAATGCATCGGTGATGCGCTCCCGCTTCTTCGTGTCGAATATGGAAATAAGCAGATGGTAGGTGCTGGACGTGATTTTTATGCCGCCATGCATCGTGCGCTCTGGATGATCGACTGGATGTGCCAAGAGTACGGAAGCGGGCATTACCCCGTAAAAAATTTCAATATCTCCAGCGGCAATGGGTTGGCGATTTTCTGCTGCCTTGCCCGATAGTGGCGATGCAAGTGCGATAGCAAGCAAGACAAGTCGTGTGAATCTCAGTATTTTCATGCCCATTTACATCTCTTTAACGGTTTTAAACCGCCAGCGCAGGTCAATGCCATGATTACTTTTCCCTCCCGGTTGACCGCAGTTTGTTGGCGGGTAGGTCGCAAAATCCCTGCGCCGGGACGCTAAGTGCGGAATTAAATTTGCTGGACATGTTTTGAAATGCGATCAATGCGGTGAGTTCCACGATTTCCTGATCGGCGAAATGCTGACGCAATTGCGTGAATAGCGCATCATCAACCTGTAGCGTCGAGTCGGTGACAGCGTCCGCATAGGCAAGCGCCACGCGCTCGCGTTTGCTGAAAATCGGTGAGGTTGTGTGTTTTGACAGGGCCGCGAGCTTCTCGGGGGTGCTGTGCCGTTCGATCGCAGTGGCGGAATTCAAATCGACGCAAAAACTGCACCAATTGATTTGCGAGATGCGCACTTGTATTAAGGACCGCAGCTCTGGTTCCAGTGGTGATCCGGCGCGATCAATTGATCGATAGAGGAGGGTCAGCATGAGAAACGACTGCGGCATCCGACCCCACAGCAGCGCTGGTTCTAGCGCACGGCCATATTTGCGTTGTTGCAGCCTCAGTATCAGCCGAACGTACCATGGGTAAGCGTTGTGGGGGAGGCCGGAAATACGTGGCAATGCTCGTGTCGTCATACTTTATCGCCACCCGGGTTTTCGCCGATGACTACCGTCGTTTCACCCAAATACCGATGGGGTGGAATGACGAGATTCGTCGGTGCCGGTACATTGCGGTACACGCGTCCAGCCAAATCGAACTTGGATCCATGGCATGGACAGAAATAGCCGCCGTCCCAATCTGCACTCAGGCCCTTGTCGGCAACCTCAGGACGAAACGTTGGTATGCAGCCCAAGTGAGTGCAAAGTGACACGACAATAAGGTGCTCTGCTTTGATCGAACGATTGTTGTTTTGAGCGTAGGCGGGTTGTTGGCTTTTGACATTGGATTCCGGATCAGCAAGCTTTGCCAGATGACGTGGATCACGCAGAGACTTCAACATCGCGTCGGTACGGCGCAATATCCACACCGGTTTGCCACGCCATTCCACGGTGGTTTGCATGCCTGGTGCGAGATTGGCGAAGTCGACTTTCAAAGGCGCGCCCGCTGCCCGCGCACGTTCGCTCGGATTCATTGACGCGATAAACGGAATGGACGCCGTGGCGAGCGCAGTTCCACCTGCGACGCTGGTTGCCGCCAGAAGTAATTTCCTGCGCTCCGGATCAGAAATCAGGCGCTCCGGACCGGGCTCGGAATCATCCGATTGATCGAAGGTTTTATCCATATCCACTTTCCAATTTCATGATGATCTGGACGGTTTTTGCGCACCAGATCGATAAAAACGATCAGTAAAAAAGTTGTATAGCGGTGCAAATATCAGACCGATGTAGATTCCGTATAGAAAAGTTTCGACCAGCCCGAGAAAAAAGCTCGGCCATGTGAGCCAGGTAAATCCCGGCAGCAGTTTCAGCCAGGCTTCGTACATGCGCTGGTCGAAGGCCAGGTCGTAGGCCACGCAGAGCAAATAGGAAATGACCAGAAACGAGCCGGTGGTCAGTCCAACAACTCGCCAATCGAGCTTACCCATGATGATGCCCTCCTTGCTGTTGTTCGCTGTGCGTGGCGGTCCCGATGTATTTATCCGGTGCCAGTTCAAACTTGTTGCGACACGAGGTTGAGCAGAAATAAAAAGTCGTGCCCTCGCGCACTGCAGCCGCAGTGGCGTTTTGCGGATCGACGGTCATCCCGCATACTGGGTCCTTGGTGTTTCCATCTGGCGGTGCATTGCCGTGGCCACCATGGCTACCGTGTCCGCCCATCATGTGCGCACCACAGCCGTAACGCATCATAACGAAAAACAAGCCGCCCCATAGCAGCAGCCAACCAAGACTTTTCAGGCTCTCTGCATCCATGACGTCCCTCCTGAATAATTAACGGTTATTTTCAACGACCAGCAGACCAAGCCGCTCAAAACAGCAATGGCCGCTGGGATAACTCCAACTTGTAGATGAGTAGTGGTAATCATGATCACGGACGAAATGTGCGACGCAAATATTCCAGGACTTCGTGGATTTGTTGATCGGTGAGTTCAGGATTTCCCCCCCTGGGTGGCATCGCCATGGGTGATCCGGGACTTTGGAATCCTTCCGTCATGCGCTTCATCAGTACCGTGTCGGTTTGGGTAAGCGGTCCATTCTTTCCGGTAATGTCAGGGACGCCCGGCATCGCGCCCTTGCCGTCTTCGCCATGGCAGACTATGCAAGTTTTTTCATACACTCCTTTACCCAGATCGGCTGCAAATACTGAGCTGTGGAGCACGCTGGCTGCGAGCAGGAGCAGGACGGCGTATCGTCGAGTCATGTCATTCACGCGTTTTTCCGTTCACACGCATTACTTGATCACTGCGATCTGGTGTCCCTCGCCTGCAGGGAACTGAATGGTGTTTATGGTTTTGAGCGTTGTTTGATCGAGTACCCAGATCTTTGGCTGCTTGCGACTGGACACGTAAATTTTGCCGGTGTTGGGAACAACGCCCAAATGGTAAGGTCCCGGCGACAACGTAATAGTGCGCTGCTCGCCGGTCGCACTGTCGATGGCGACGAGTTTGTCTTCCTGAACCGATGTGGCGAACAGTGTCTTGCCATCGTCGCCTATATCCAGCCCATGTATTCCCTTGCCTATGGCGTCGGTGCGCTCTATTTTGCCGGTCGCAACGGATACGGATGACACCGTGCCTGCGCGAGCGTTCGCAACGTATATCGTTTTCTGGTCGGTCGAGAAAACCAGGTGTTCAGGTGAGGGTCCTGACTCAAAAGTGCGGGTAACCTGCCAACTGTTGAGGTCGATCTCGCTCAGGGTGTTGTTGCCGGTGTTGCTGACATAAGCGAATTTGCCATCCCTTGTGATCAGAGTGTAGTTAGGGGAGGGTCCGGTTTTTACCGTCTTGTGAACCACGTTTTTCTGCAGGTCGACGGCGGTGATGCCGCCTCGTGTCGGATGTGTGGAGATTACATAACGACCGTCAGGTGTTATGGCCTGGTGGTGTGTCCACCCTGAAACTGGGATGGTGGCCATGACGTGGCCGTGTGCCGGATGCACCAGAAAAAGTTTACTGTTGGGCGAATCATAGGGTGTACCCGGGGGTAATGGCGTTTCGACCAGGCTGCCTGCTACCAGATATTCCCCATCGGGTGTGGCGATCAGGCCGTGAGGATTCTCCACGCCGGTATAAGTGGCGATGATTTTGCTGGTGGCAGCATCTACCGCAATGACCTGATTGCCAGAGCCCAGCGGCACAAACACTGTGGGGGCCGCGTGCGCCATGCCTATAAGCATGGCCATCAATACAAAGCTTTTTATCAATTCTTTCATTACATATCCTTTTCACCCGTGAAATATTCTTCGGCCGTGGGATCCGTGCCGCGGCACGGATCCGTAGTGTCATTTCACTGGAGTGCCTTGCATCATCTGGTCGTGCTGCATCATTTGTTCCATCATCATCTGCATCATGTCCATGCGTCTTTCCATCATGTCCTGACGCTGCTTGGGGTCCATCCCGGGCATTTGGCCGGCGCTGGCACCACCTGGTCCCATACCCATGCCGCCTTGATTGCCCATCATCGGGCCGCCCATGCTGCGCATCATTTGCATGTTGGCCTGCATCGACTGCATGTGTTCCCGCAATAGCTTTTGGCGCTCTTTGGGATCCTTGGTCTGATTAATCTTGTCCATCTGCTGCTGCATGCGTTTCATGTTCTCTTGCATTTGGGGCATGTACTTGTCATCCATCATGCCCATTGCTGCCGGTTTGCCAGCGGTGGGTTTGGGTGTGGCGTTTTCCGCAGCAATCGCGGGTTGTGTGACGAGTGCCAGCGTCGCTATTGTCAAAGCTGTAATTACGGATTTCATGGTTGCTCCTGAGGTTGGTGACGTGAGAGGTCTCCGGAGGATTGCCCGGAATGGGTGCTGCGCAGTAAAAAGGGTGCTCCAGCGCGATGCGCTGAATCAGAGCTAGCTGCGGAAGTTGCCGAAGAGGATGAAGCTGGGTGGTGCGTGGATCGGAACGCGCGCCAGGGCGGCAGGCATGTCCGTGTCTGTTTTCCGTGGGAGGGCGGAAATGCGATGCGGGACCTGCAAGGGCAGGTCGTCTGTGAGAGACGTTTGCGTGGGCCCGACTTCCTGGGCGTCAGGAGAACGGAGATGACAATGCACCGGCTGGTTTTCCGGTGAGCCGTCGTTCCCTAGGTTGTCCGGCGAAACGGCCGTGTGATCGAGGCCGACGATACCCGTGGGTGAGGCGCCGGTTATATGCGAACTGGTGCCTGCCATTGCCGCGGAGTACGGCGCGAGCATCAGGATGGCCGCGATGGCGACCAGCCTCGCAATTCCCAAAAATCCTGCACCAATTCGTATCATATAGCGCATTTTCTGGGCCTGACCTCTTTCACGTATTGATCCAGATCAAATCCGTGCTACTTCCAAGCAGCGTTCGATCAAGCCGCCGACTGCAAGCTGTCACGTACGCGTTCCAGTCGTGCCTTAACCTCCCTGCCTAGTTCATGGACTGCAGGATTATCGACGAGCTTGAGGATAACCGCGGGGTCCATGAAGCCGATCCAGATTCTGCCGTCGTCTTCCTCGCGAACCACGACATTGCATGGCAGCAGGAGGCCGATGTCCGGGTCGGATTCAATGGCCCGGTGCGCGAGGGGCGGGTTGCAGGCGCCGAGGATGCGATAAGGCTTGCGGTCGACATTGAGTTTTGTCTTGAGCGTGGTTTTGACATCGATGTCGGTCAGAATGCCAAAGCCTTCTTTCTTGAGTGCTTCAGTAACACGGCTGATCGCATCATCGAAGGACGTGTTGAGTTGGGTACTGAAACCGTACATGTTCACTCCTTGGTCTGTTCTGGTTGGACGATGAATGATTGAGGATTACGACCTCTGTGCTGCAACGTAAGCAACCCGCGCCTTCCTTGGATCCGTGCAGCCGGTTTCCAAGGGCACCCTGAATGCCCCAGGCGGTACTGGTCGATTGTTATGATTACTTCGCACTTTCGATATGGATCACGGTGTACGCACCGTTAACTTTGTCGGCGCTAAATTTGACCTTGTCCCCGGCTTTGACCTGATCCAGCATCGCCACATCTTTGACCTGGAACACCATGGTCATGGGAGGCATGCCAAGATTCTGGATCGGCCCGTGACGGAGAGTGATTTTTTTCGTTTCCGTATCGACTTTACGTACTTCGCCGTCGCTCATTTGTGCAGAGGCTGCGGCGCCAGCGGCACCAGGTTGGTGATGTGCCTCGACGGCATAGGCCGCGATCGGCATGGACAGCGCAACGGTCATGATGGCGATAAGTGATTTTTTCATGGTATCGATTCCTTCTAAGGGAAAATTAAATTAACTTCAGTAATTGCTGCATATCGAATGACGCCCGATGTCGTGCGCGATCAATGCGGTTGGCGCTCCGTACCCCGGTCCATGCCGTGTGGTCCGGCGGGCATGCCCGGGACGGCTAGACCTTTCGCCTTGGGTTGCTCGGCAAGCCGGCGTTTATGTCAGTGTCGTCTTGAACATGCTCCGTCGATTCGACCTGCCGTCGGGGGAAACGTTCAACAACCATAATTCCCGGTTCGGTCATAGCCGGCTATTTTCGCGCTGCGGGAAATGACTCAGGCAAAGCCGACGCGGTAATCCGCAACGATGCTTCATATGCGATTTTCCACCGGCGTTCCTCCATAACCCAATATTGGCGTTTACGGGTCTTTTGAGTCAGTGCGTTGGACTTGTAACTCTGGTCAAATGTGACCACGATAGGCTTGCCCGCAGCAGCGCTTCGAAACACACTCACGTTTTCGAGCGATACTTTGATCCACGTTTTTTGTGCGGTCACCCGTCGCTTGTGGGCTGTCCATGCGTCAAGGTCCATGGCGCCGGAGCGGAAACTGCGCGCGTAGTGTGCGAGGTAACGATCATTATCCAGGCTTTCCCAATCCTGACGCCATGTTTCCAGTTGTCGAATGAAATCATCACCTTCCGCGCGCCACGCGTCGGGGCGCACCCATTCGATCCGCTCGGAGATGATGACTGGTGTGGTACCGGGCTGGATTCGTTTCGCCAGCGATTCCATATCGGGATTAGCGAGCGCGATGCAGCCATCGCTTGCCAGTGGCGGCCGGGCGTAAGTGTCTGACGGCACTCCATGGAGCCAGATTCCGTAGCCGGTCTTGCGTTGCAGCCGGTCCCACTCATTGGGGTAGTTGATCGGGAATGCCCCCCAACCATAGAGATCAGGGAGTTTGCTGCCGGGAATTGTTGAGGTTACGTTGTAGAAGCCAATCGGCGTCTTCTGATCGCCCTCTACGACTTTTTCTATGCCACGCTTTCCGATAGATGCGTAATAGTCTTCTACCAATCGTGGAATGCCATTTGCGTTCTGGTAGACGTAGACACGTGAGCGACTGGCGTCAACCACCACTGCATGAGACTGCCCTGGTGAAAATCGGAGGAGGGCGCGTGGGATGAAGCCGGCGGGTGGTTGATCGCCATTGGCGAGCAACCGGGCGAAGGTTTCGGCACGCAACCCTTCGAGGCGATCCCGGGCGTCATGGCCGGTATTGCCGAAACCCAATATCGGTTTGGACCGTGCGAGGAGCAGATCGCCTCGTACGAGATGGCCCAGGAGGAAGTTGGGGTGGCGGTCGGTCAGTTGATTGACGGCATCGAGAGCTGCGTCCACCTGTGCCCGGGAAATTTTTTCGAGAATACCCTGGAACTGGGCGTCGACCCCTGACGAACTTACGCCAGCACGATGCTGTCCCGCCCAGCCCGGGGCAGATGCAAACCCGAATGCAATGACGCCGAGTCCCAGCGTAAACCACGGAGAAAAGGTCTTACGCGCGCATATCAGAAGCTGTCTCAGTGACATTGCAGTCATGTTGCACGATACAGGCGCATGGTCCCGAGCGGAGTCGAGTAAGCAGCGGTTTCGACGACTTCATGAAAGCCGGCAGCCTCGACGTGGCAGGAATTAACGCGAGCCTTGTTTTAGTGTCAATTCACGTTGGGCCTTGCGGATTTCAAGAGGCCAGGATGTTTTGATATAAGCCAGTATCGCCCAGATGTCGTCATCCGAGAGGACGTCCGCGAATGCCGGCATGTCGCTGCGGTAGCTTGGTGGGGCGTATTTCCCTGGTACCAAGCCATGCTTGGTAATGCCAAACAGAACGGCATCCGGGTGATGCCACGTATGTCCCGATTTGTCGTGTGGCGGAGCGGGCATGCGTCCGTTTGCCAATTTTTCTCGCCAGTTCGGTTGCCCTTCGAGATTTGTTCCGTGGCATGCGGCGCAGCGTTGTTCATAGATCAGTTTCCCGCGAGTGACTTGCTGCGGGTTGTCAGGATCGGCGCGAATTGTTTCTGCCGACATTTGCGCGAAAATAATCGCGCCGATGAGAAACGCGAATGTGACCGCCAGCAACCCGACCCCGACTTTGTTGCGTGTTTCAGTGGTCATCGCCTATCCGCTGTAATCCAGGCGCTGAGTCAGCGTCACCTGGTGTTGAAAATGTGCCCCGCGCCAGATAGTTGGTGCCCAGGTGAAATGTCTGCAATAACCGCATGTCTGGGCAATATTGGAGTAATGGCGCCCACGGGCGCTCGAGTCCCAGCTGTGTGGATCTATAGTGTTGGCCGCGCCATCGCGTCCATCGATCCACGGGTCCAGACCACCAGCGATTGATCAGCTTGGCACCTGCCATAACGACCACGGCGTATTGCCGTGTCAGCGAGAAGATGTTTTTCAGTGCCGCGGCAGACTGCTGGACATCATGGGCGTAGCTGAAAAGCAGGGCATCAACCGGTAGGTGCACGTGCGCATATTCCGCGGGTTTCACAATCAAATCAATATTGGCGTATCGAGACTCATCGATCCGTTGCTGCGCAATTGCGGCCATTTCCGGACTGTGTTCGATGCCGATAACCCTGCCACCGGGGCCGACGCCTGCTGCCAGCAGGGGCAGTGTGATTCCGGTACCGCAAGCGATATCAAGCACGGTTTGGCCTTGTTGCAGGGCGAGTGCATTTATTGCCATGCGCCGTATCTTATCGATGCGTGCGCACTTGGCGTCGTACTCTGCCGCGAGTTTGCGGTATTCATCGATTGAGCGGGTTCGGTCTGGTCCGAGATCGGAATCCGGTCGCATTTTAGGATTGGTTGCCGCCGATTGGATCTTTGTCGTCGTGGCCATGCCGGCGGCCACGGATTGACCTCATGGCCACTCGTGTAGATGGCTTACCGAGGATGTAGCGATGATAAACCGCAACACGATTCTTGAGAATCGTGTTGCGGATCAGGCTAAATTGAACCTTGATGTATCAATTGACGGTGACTTTCCCGATCATTCCTGCTTCCATGTGACCGGGAATCAGACAAGCAAAATCCACCTGCCCGGCCTTGTCAAACTGCCAGACGATGCCGCCACTCTGACTTGGTGCAAGTGTAGTTTGATTCGGCTCTGCGTGCTTCATGCCCGGCATCTTGCGCATCATTTCGGCATGCTCCTTCAGTTCACTCATGGTGCCGATGACCATTTCGTGTGGAATCTTTCCGGAGTTTTTGACAAAAAACCGTATGGTTTCACCGGCCTTGACCGAAATCTGGCTGGGCGTGAAGCGCATCGTGTCATCCATGGTAACCGCGATGGTGCGGCTGACCTTTGCCGGATCGCCGGGTTTGCCAGCGACCGATGCATGGGCGCCTTTATGTTCGCCGGAAGCAAATGCCGCCGCAGAGATTAAGCTCAACAGTAAAACAGACAGTGTTTTCTTCATACGTAGCCTCTTTGGTTGAATGGATGATGGATTGGAGAATTAATGCCTTGCGTGATGCGATAATCAGAACCAGATCCGTACGCCGGCGACCCAGCGTGTTTCCTCGGTCAATGCGCCATCGGCCCGCGCGATATCCGCGGTCTTGCCGAACTTGCTGACTCGTTCTACGCCAATGTACGGCGCAAATTGGCGGTTGATCTCGTAACGCAGCCGCAATCCGATGCTCCCGCTGGACAGGCCGCTGCCAATTTCCAGTGCAGGATCGCTCTTGCCGTAGTAGTTGATTTCAACCCGCGGCTGCAGGATCAGTCGTTGTGTCAAAAGAAGCTCATATTCCGCTTCCAGTCGGGCAGCCGTGCGGCCATTTTCGCCAATGTATGCAGCGGCATCCACTTCGAACCAGTAGGGGGCCAGCCCCTGCACGCCCAATGCCAGCCAGGATCGATCCGGACCGACGCCGCTATCATGACGAATACCTGCCTGCACGTCCCAGAATGTGGCAATGGCATGACCCCATAACAATTCCGTGCGGGCCTCCTGTAGCTTGCCTTTGGCGACATCGCCCTCGGCCTTGACGATCAGGCGATCGTAAGCGGTGCCGAACCACGCCTGGCCATCGTAGACCGTGTCGTTATTGTTCTTGCCGTAACCCCGCTCCAGACGATCAATCAGTACCGTAGCGAACTTGTGCTCATCCGCCAGTCTGAGTCGTGGCGTTCCGGGCGTCGTATAGGGGCCCTTGTCCAGCGTATATCCGCCGGAATAGCCATGCGGATCACGTGCGTCGGCCGGTGCCGGACCGCCTTGGGCATTCATGTCACCATGGTCCATGCTGGTCATTTCCGGCGCCTTCTCCGGCTGCCCGGTTTTCGGCTTGCCATCCATGCTGCCGTGATTCATGGCGCCATGGTCCATCCCGGGCATGGAATCCGAATTGGCGGGGGACGGGGTGTCCGACATCTTCATTTTGCCGTGGTCCATGCCGGGCATCGAGTGGTCCATGGCCTTCTCTGCCGGAGATGTGGATTTCGGGGCTGTTTGCTGATGCTGGGCGTGGTCGGCCGAACCGCCATGCGCTTGAGACCACGCGGGCGCTGCACTGATCATCAAGGCCGCAAAAGCCAGCCGACTAAACTTTATGGTCATTCCTGTTTTCCTGTATTTACGTTTCATGGTTTAAGACACCACCACTTCACGGAACATGCCTGCATCCATATGGAACAGCAGATGGCAGTGCCAGGCCCAGCGGCCCATGGCATCGGCGGTCACCAGAAAACTGATGCGTTGCGCCGGCTGCACCGGTATCGTGTGGCGCCGCACCTGGAATCGTCCGTCAGACTGTTCAAGTTCACTCCACATGCCATGCAGATGCATGGGGTGCGTCATCATGGTGTCGTTGTGGAGGATGATGCGTGCACGCTCTCCAAAGCGCAGGGCCACCGGCGTTGACTGCCCGAACTCGAGCCCATCGAAGGACCAGGTGTAACGTTCCATGTTGCCGGTCAGATGCAATTCCAACTCGCGTTCGGCGCCACGCGGATCCAGTGGTCCACCCGCGGTGTGCAAATCGTTCAGCGTCAGTACGCGGCGACCGTTGTTGCGCAGGCCAATACCGGGATCATCCAGATTGGTGCGCGCCATGTCTACGCGCTGATCGGTGCTGGGTCCGTATTCGGTCCGGGCGTGACGAGCTTTCGCGCTGGGCACGGCGAGAGGATTGCCGCCCGCCATGCCTGGCATCGCGTGCTGGCTGTGGTCCATCGCCATGCTTGGCATCGCATGTTTGCTGTGATCCATGGCCATGCCGCCATGATTCATGCCTTGCATGCCACCCTGCTGGCCCATGCTTGCTGATCCGCCGTGATTCATTCCCGTCATGCTGCTCATACCGCCCATGCCACCCATGGCGCCCATCATGTCGGCCATCGTCAGCCACTCGGGTTTGTCCAGTGCAGGCACTTCTGCAGTCATACCGGCCCGTAAGGCCAGCGTGCCTCTGGCGTAGCCGGTGCGATCCATGGACTGTGCAAATATCGTGTATGCGCCATCCTTGGGTTCCACCAGTACATCGTAGGTTTCACCGGCGCCAAAACGGAATTCATCGACGGTGACCGGATCCACATTCACGCCATCGGCCTGAACAACGGTCAGTTTCAGTCCCGGAATGCGCACGTCATAGAAAGTATTGCTCGAACCGTTGATGAAGCGCAGGCGGACTTTTTCACCGGGGCGGAACAATCCTGTCCAGTTGCCATTGGGCGTGGTTCCGTTCATCAGGAAAGTCATGGTGCTGGCCGACAGATCCGCGAGATCCGTCGGGCTCATGCGCATCTGGTTCCACATTTTGCGTTTGTCGACGGCCGCCTTGAGGCCATCGCGCGATGCGTCCTCGAAGAAACTCATGACCGTCGGCTGGTTGTAGTTGTAATAGTCGCTCTGCGTCTTGAGTTTTGAGAACACCCACATGGAGTCCTCGTCAGTACAGTCGGAGAGCACGAACACATGCTCCCGATCTGCGCGTAATTTTTCGCCGCCA
>VFQN01001228.1_pt1 | contig 44080 bp, 66 predicted proteins | sample 3512371 | NCBI WGS metagenome assembly VFQN01 (sample SAMN10412370, study PRJNA504923) | tailings metagenome | isolation source: Replicate 2 from Balatoc abandoned mine | place: Philippines: Itogon, Benguet | collected 2017-08-28 | reverse complement strand
GCGACTGGGCGTTGCGGCTGAGGGAGGGCGACTGGGGGTTGCGGCTGAGGGAGGGAGGGTGACTGGGCGTTGCGGCTGAGGGAGGGCGACTGGGCGTTGCGGCTGAGGGAGGGCGACTGGGGGTTGCGGCTGAGGGAGGGCGACTGGGGGTTGCGGCTGAGGAAGGGAGACATGATCCAGCAGGTGGGTGGCGCCCCGGTGGGGGGTTGCGGCCGAGGGGGGCGAGGGAGGGTGACTGGGGGTTGCGGCTGAGGGAGGGAGACATGATCCAGCAGGTGGGTTGCGCCTCGTTGGGGCTATGCTACGGCAAGCGGGTGCGGGGTGGTTGGAATCAACCAGTACATCCTTACCAGCCCGCGTCATACCACCATTTGCACAACGTAAGTAACGAGAAGTACTACCAGAGTACTACCCAGCGCAGGGGGCTGGTGAATCGGCGCCACTGCAGCATCGTGTACCTCAGCACTTGCAACTGTGCGGCCCGCTATTGCCTGTCCCCGCCTGCCGGGTACGCGCCCCTCATGCCTCTTCAGCCCTTCCGCGTGCCTTCCCTTCCCGCTTCAGGCGGTGTCCCAGGGCGAGAAGCCCCTGCTTGCCGCCAAGGGGCTGCGCGTGGGCGACTTCAACGGCAAGAACCTGTCCACCGTGGGCGCCACCAACCTGCGCCTCAACCCCATGGACCTGCCGCAGGCGCAGGCGCTAAAGAACTGGTGTGTGGGGAGGCAGTGGCGGGAGTTCACGATGTATAATTGTAACAGGACGGAGGGGCCAGCCGTAAACAACATGCAGTGCACTGCGCGCATAGTCTGGTGGGCGCACGCACCTTTCACATATGCATGGTTACCTGTACGTAAGGCTTGGTGCTGATCACTGCTCGCACGTGTCCTTAACACTCCCGGCAGGTACGACGGCGTGGGCCGCAACCAGGTGGCCAACTCTCTGAGCGGCCAGGGCGGCGGCGGCGGTGGCAAGGCGGACAGGCGCACCGTGCTGTCCGCCATCAAGGTGGGTCAACGCAGAGCTGCAATTAATGTGGTTGGGGTTGGGGGACCTGGCGGCAGGGAGGCAAAACTCGGTTGGCATGGACGTACACCTTAATGGCATGCATGGGGGATGGGGCGGGGAGTTGGGATTGACGAGGGGCCAAAGCCGGGCTCCGGCAGCGTAATCGTTGGTGACGTGGTACGGGTCTCCGGTTCTGTAAACGGGGGTTGATGAAAATGGCAGCATCGTCAAGTGGAGAACCAGTGGCCTTGCACACACGGCCAACCTGCTGTTCCCTGCTCCTCCCTGGGATAAGACCGCTAGCTAAAGCGCACCAGCTAAATCTGCTAACTATATGGATATCTTGGCGCAAACCCCGCCCGCCCCCACGCCAGGACGACAACCTGGGCCGCAGCGGCAAGGCCGACTGGATCACCGTGTCCGGTGTGCTGGACACCATCAAGACAGAGTCCAACAATGGAGGCTCGGCCGTTGTGTACCCCTCATGCCCACAGGAGGTCAACGGCAGGTGGGGAGCAGGGCACACGCGTGTGACACGTGTAGCACTGCGTGACGAGGTGACCAGCACGCGACAGGGCTTATCCCGGGGACAGTGTCTGCGGGATGTCGGTTGCCAAGTGTATCCGTGCACCTCTGCCCGTGCGACCTGTTCCCGAGATGGCAATCGCGATAGCGGTGCCGGTGACGCCCGCGTACGCTGCAGGCCGTCCCTCACAGGCCGTGCAGCGGACACAAGCTGGTGGCACTCGCGAACGCAACTTAGCTGTTTGACCGCGTGCGCCGCATGCCGTCCCTTGCAGGCCGTGCCAGGAGAAGATTGTGGACGTGGGCGGCGGCAGTCATGGTTTATCAAAGACGAGTCAACCGTCTAATGCAAGCATGCCACGTGCGATGTCGCTCCCGCAGGCCCTGCCAGAAGAAGATGGTGGACGTGGGCGGCGGGAACTACAACTGCGAGCGCTGCACCTTCACCACGGAGAACCCCACCTGGCGCTACCTGGTGAGCAGCGGGGTCCGGGCGGCAGGTGGAAGCATGGTGTGCAAAATCATAAGCCTTGCTGCCGTGCCCTGGGAACCCCACCTGCGCCACCTGGTGGACAGCGCCCCGCTTGTTGGACTGCACAGCTCGGCCCAGAGCACTTTGGCAAAGGTTGCCAGGGCGGCCTGGGCAGGCGGAGCAGGCGGCTGCACAATAGACACTTGCACACAGGAAGCTTGGCTTAAATTGTCATCGATGCCCTGGTGGCAAGGTCGGTTGTACCTGAGCCCCTGCATTCCCCCTTGCATTGCACCACAAGCATCACCCAGCCAATGTGCCATCACGTGACGCCCCCAGGTGTCCATGAGCGCCATGGACCACACTGGCAAGCAGTACCTGACCGCGTTCGGGGAGGCGGGCGACGTGGTGTTCGGCCGCTCGCCGCTGGAGGTGCGGCAGCTGGAGATCGAGAACCCACAGGTGCGGGGGCAGCAGCCAGGTTTGGGAGGAGCAGGGGCGGGACGGGACCTAGGGCGGTGCTGGGCTGCTGACGTGGCTGTTTGCCGCTATGACCTGCGTCCATGGCTGGACTGGCGGAAAAGTGGAAGCGCTTTATTGGGAGGTTTTGGTTCAAGAGATGAGCGCTAGTTGCCCATTCTACTAGCTGCCACGCCGTGATGCAAACTTCCTGCTTACCCGGTGCCTATGTGTAAACTGGTCATCGGCACTGCCTGCAGGAGTTTGAGCGCATGGTCGAGGACATCCGTTTCACGCAGATGATCTTCAGACTCAAGGTGCGTTGTGTTGGGGGGGGGATTACTTCAGTGAGGACGAATCACCACCCGGCCGGGTACTCTGAACAGCAACCCCCAACAAGCGACAGCCAAACTCGCTTACCTTGGCAAGTCCACACTACCCTCACACATATGCAGCACCGTTTCAACACCCAACACACCAACAACGCGCCCTGACACCGCCACGTGCATCCCCACATGGCGCTTCACGCAGCACCCCCCACACCCGTTGCGGGCGCTCCTCCCAACCCCCTCAACGGCCTCCAACTGTCCCAACCAACCCCCAGGTCATGGAGGACACGTACAACGACGAGGCACGGCAGAAAGTGTCCATTTACCGAGTGGAACGGACCAATAATTTCGACCGCGAGGGGAAGATCACCCTGGACATCATCCATGCCATTGAGGCAGGTCAGCCCGTGCTTCGCCCGCACGTGGCAGCGCCCGAGGGCGGGGTCGGAGCGGGCGGCGGCGGAGGAGGTGCCTACGGCGGCCCTGGACCAGGGCCCAGCGGCAGCGGAGGCGGCGGTGGATATGCTGGGGGTGGCGGCGGAGGCGGCTACGGTGGCGGCGGGATGTACGGGGGCACCGCGCCGCCGCCGTCGACGAACCCGTACGGCAACGCACCGCCGACGAACCCGTACGGCAACGCGCCGCCGGCGAACCCGTACGGCGGCAACCCGACCACGCCGCCGCCGGGCCCTGGGGGTGGGGGTGGCGGGATGTACGGGGGGGGTGCGCCTGCGGCGGGTGGGTACGGCGGCCCGCCGCAGAGTGGGGGTTACGGTGCACCACCGCCCCAGCAGCAGCAGGGCGGTGGCGGCGGGGGTTATGGCGGCCCGCAGCAGGGAGGTGGAGGCGGTGGGATGTACGGCGGTGGCCCTCCACAGCAGCAAGGTGGATACGGCGGGCCTCCTCAGGGCGGCGGTGGAGGCGGCGGGGGCTGGAACAGTGGACCTCAGCAGCAGCAGCAGCAGGGCGGTGGGGGCTGGGGCGGAGGCGGAGGTGGTGGGGGCGGCATGTACGGCGGTCCTCCACCTGGGCAGAACAGCAACTACGGTACTGCGCCGGCGCAGCAGCCGCCGTCTAGCTTCTGGTAACTGGGAATCCCAGCACAGCTTTGTTCTGCACGTGAAAGTCACTACGGGGTGGGCCACAACTGGGCGGTGCAGTTGCCTGGCGAGAGAGTGTTTGGACATGGTAGCGTCCTGGCACATGTCAGTAACGTGGAGTGGGCATGGGAAGCTGATACTTTGCGGCGAGTCCGTTCGGGTGGGCTTACCTAAGCGCCTAAATGCAACACAGGAAGCTGTGCAGCGCGTGTCGGTACCGCATTACCACCTATCTTCGTACGTTTTGATGCGCCGTTTGGATTGTACAGCCGACACTGGTTCGGTACTTTCTCCTTCTGGCTCGTGGGGGTCCTACCGCTTCCACATTGACTGCCGTCTTCGGGATGCGGACTGGGTAGATCGGTCTTTGTTGCCAGGGCTCTGTACAGAGGCTGTAGTAGCCGCACGGAGAGTGGTAGCATGCGCACGGCAAGGCTGTTGCACATGGACCTGCGTCGTGGGGCGGCCAAAGGTCCCTTGCGTGACCTCACGTAATATGCACGACCGAGTCGGTCTTCGCTCATGCCAGGTGTCCCAAAGCGTAGCATGCAGCTTCTATCATGTTGCACGCAAGCGCATGTATACTGGCGATGTGCCCCTGCTGCCGAGCGGTCGCAGTGTGTTGTGCCTGGTTTGGTCGGCATCCAATGATGAGTCACGTTCACAGGGACCCGTGGCTGGCGCCTACTGATGCCTGGTGGCAAAGTGTGCCGGAAGCCTACACGTCAGCAGCCGCCGTTGAGCTTTTTGCTTTGAGGTGGCTGTTGTCCGAGCAATGTCAGGGGCATGCTGCTGTCTGCGAGGGATTAGCTGGTATACGGAGTCCACCTCAACTGAGCACCGTGGTAGCGCTTCAGGGCGCCTAACTTCCAAATTTCTGGCTGGTCATAGCCTGCTGCTGATGTACAGACCTAGGATGTTTGCAACGTTTGCGTGGTCGCAAAGTTTCTTGTAGACGCGTGTTCTCAGTCGCTGTCGACATGTCGAGTGACTGCCCTCGGGGAGGTCCCAGTGACACGCATAAGCGTGCTGGCCTGTGTACCGTGCCTGTGGGTGTTGCGGAAACAGCTGCAAGTCAGGGTGTGCTGGTTGGTTCAAGTACCATCCGCTTTTGATAGTATTCGTGTAGAGACGTCTCAAAAACCAGCTCGACAGTTAAGGCAGCGCAGCCTTGCTGTTACAATTTCTTAGTCACAGTATGCCCATGCCTGGGGGCGTGCCTCAGCGAGTGTGTGCATGGCGGCCACTCGGCCTGCCAACGTGCCAAGGGCTAAGTTACTAGACCTTTCTGTGCGTGTAAAGCTGCATCCATGCCAGGGTTGCACGATACGAATACGATACGAATACGTATTTTTAATATATACGTATTTCATACGAGATCCTTGCCTGCCATACGCGTATTCGTATTCGTATGTATATGGTATGGGCGAGACCCCCAACACAGCCATGGCTGGCCCAACGGAGGCATTCCAGGCGAATTTGGGCACCAGCCACCCCAGACTACACTTGCACGTGCTCTCGTAGCTACAACAATGCCATGTCGATTGAGGAATGGCCTCCTAGGGCCACGTAGCGCCACGTTTGACCGCGGCAGTAGCCATGGATGGGCAGCGTTGGCCTTCGCAGCCCCAACCGTTACCAAAGGACGGCTGCCTACAATGATACTAGACACAAGATGTGCATATGTTGGGTCCTGGTCTATCCTTCTCGCTCATATCAGGCGTTCGGGGGTGCAATGTCGCGGACGTTTAGGGTCTGGAGAGTCCCGGAGGAAGCTTCTTTAAATACTAGAATTATATGATAAAGCTTTAGGTACATATAGAATCAGGAAGCAACACATTAGCGCCTTCTGGGCCAAAGTTGTCTGGCAGCGTATAAACACAGCGTATGTATCGTATTTATGGATTGTCCTCCCATACGACGTATAATACTAGCGTATATGAGCAGAGGGTAGCGTATTGTGCAACCCTGATCCATGCTCACACCACAGCGATTACCGCATCCTGCTGCACACGGCACCGCCGCGTCAGGTCCCTTGTGAGATCGCGTGTACACTTCACACAACCAAGGGGCTCTTGATTCCTGCCAGGTGTCCCGGGCAAGCAATGTGCAGCTTCTCGCACGTTCCATGCGCTGGTTTGGTGCTGGGTGGTGGCGGCCGCTGTCGGAAGGCATGCCCTGCAGAGCAAGCCTCTCCTGCACACCGTAACCGGTCCACTGAGGTGCTGACAGGTAACGTAATACTTGTATGTAATCCTTAACCTGCGCTCGGTCAGGTACGGGCCCAGCGGCAGCGGCGGCGGAGGCGGGTATGGTGGGGGTGGCGGCGGAGGCGGCTCCGGCGGCGGCGGGATGTACGGGGGCACCGCGCCGCCGCAGTCGACGTCGACGAACCCGTACAGGAACGCACCGCCGACGAACCCGTACGGGAACGCACCGCCGACGAACCCGTACGGCGGCAACCCGACCACGCCGCCGCCGGCCCAAGGGGGCGGGGGTGGCGGGATGTACGGCGGGGGTGCGCCGGCGGCGGGCGGGTACGGCGGGCCGCCGCAGAGTGCTGGGTACGGCGGACCGCAGCAGCAGCAACAGGGCGGCAGCGGGGGCGGTTATAGTGGCCCTCCACAGGGCGGTGGTGGAGGCGGTGGGATGTACGGTGGGGGCCCGCCGCAGCAGCAAGGGGGGTACGGCGGGCCTCCCCAGGGCGGCGGTGGAGGCGGCGGGGGCTGGAACAGCGGACCTCAGCAGCAGCAGCCGCAGCCGGGCGGTGGGGGCTGGGGTGGAGGCGGAGGCGGGGGCGGTGGTGGAGGCGGCATGTACGGCGGTCCTCCACCTGGGCAGAACAACAACTACGGTAATGCGCCGGCGCAGCAGCCGCCGTCGAGCTTCTGGTAGGGGGCGCGAGAGCCCGAGAGGCTGGGGAGGGAGTAGCGTGTCACACTGTTACACGTGAACTCGCCACCGGGTAGGCCGTCACTGAGAGCGGTGCAGTTCTGGCGCATGATGACAGTTGACCGTGGAAGCATGGCGATTTTTTAGGCTTGCAGTGCATTTGTTAGGGTGGGGTGGTTCGTGGGTTAGCGACCGTCAGCACCTCGGGAAGCTCACCAGCGCATGTTGACACTGTCACAAAAAAAAAAAAAAAAAAAAAAAAACACTGTGTTTTGACCAGCTTGACGTGCCGTTGTACCGTTTCGGGTGTACAGCCGACTTGTTGTGGCTCTCCCTTGTCCTTTGCTTTGGGTGGTGCCGCCGCTTTGCCATGCATTGTCTTCTGTGGGATGCGTACTGATCGATGGGCATGTGGTGCTAGGACTCCCACAGCCCGCACAGAAGGTCTTGTACGGTAACCGCATGAGGGGTTGGAACGTAGGGAACATCTACAAATGCTGCGGCGGCGCATACTGCTGCACACGGACATGTATCATGGGGTGGCCACAAAGGCCCCCTGTGGGACCGCATATGTAACATGAGGCGGTCCGCGCTCCTGCCAGATGTCCGAGTAGGGACATATCACTTTCCTGGACACACGTGCACCTCATAATCTGGGGGGTGGTGCGTAAGTTGACCCATTCATTCGTGACATTCAGCACCCCTCTCCGCGTGTCGGCATGCAGGCGTCCCGTCCAAGGTGTGGCCGCCGCAGTTCACAGAACCCGCCCCGCCCACGTGCCACATGTCCAGCAGCAGACCTCACGAACAGAAGGACGACGTGCCTTTTGCATGTGCGCTTATGTCCAATGTGCACTCACAGTAAAGGGTCGGAAAAGGTGTTGCGTTTTAAAATTGGTTTTAAAAACGCCCGTTTAAAAATGCCTACCGGTGGGGTTGGATTTCTTACTGTTTTACATCATGGCAACCGTTCACGCCCTAGACTGTGCATGTTTATTGGCCGGTGCGATAAGGAGGGACCAGGAATGAAGCATGGCAGTCCAGGCACACTAGCACGTGCCTGCCTTCGCTGGCGCATCGGCCCCGCGCAAGACAGATGCCATGCACGCGCACTGTTCATGAACAGAGGCTGCATATAGTCGTGCCTATATATTTTACTTACCACAATTTTATGCTTCCGAAAGAAAGAAATCGCAAATCGCAAAATGGGGTGGCCGCTTGGCCAGCCTTGTGGCAGAGAACATACGCAACCACGCCTTTGCCGCGCGCTCAGGAAGGCACATACAGCTAGCAGAGGGCGCTGGCGCAGCGGCGCATCATGCGCCACACGCGGTCGCGGTAGGGGATTGCGTTCCATCGTGGTGCAAGCCAGAGCGATCGCCGAGCTAGCAGCATAACATCATGCATGAAAATTGTATTGCATTTTTCAGCATTCAGGTGCACATGCTTGGAAGTCAAGCAGGCGCTCAAGAGGCAGCGGGCGCGAGGGCAGCTGAGGGCGCCAGCGCTGGTGGCGAGAGATCGCAGTGCGCTCAGGCCTGCAAACACGAACTTTTACAAAGAGAACATTATGGAGGATCGATTAGATGAAGCGGCAAGAGCGAATGTAGCGCGTTGGAGGAAAGTGTCGCTAAGATGCTCGCTAGGCGCGCCGTGGACACGATGGATAACGCAGGCTATATGGATAACGCATGATACAATTATAGCATTTTTGAGGTTTGCGGGTGCTTCGTCTGGAGTTGGACTAACGGCAGGACCCACGGGACATGTGCGTTTTAGAGGTGGTTGCGGACCTGCACAACTCTTTGGCCACGCGTACAATTGTGCAACGGACAAATAAGACCTCCTGCATTTGCATCAGACTAACCGCTTGGGCGGGCGGCGGTGCAAAATATGCCTTCTGTGAAATGTGGGTAAAACTGGTCTGGCTTTGCCAGTAAAGGGTAAGGGTAAAGGGTCACAGTACGGTATCACACCTTGCCTTTGCCGGATTTGCCTAAGGATCAACGCATTTGCACACGACAGGTGCAGCACTTGCTGTCTATCGTGCACTATGCACCCTGTTTCTGGCCGCCATATGTCGGTCCAGACGCCTGCCTGCGGACCCAGCTAAAGCCGCTTCCCCAATGCCACTCAGGCACAGCCTTATGTACGGTACATGCACCGCAGTTTGGTGTGAGTGCACCGGCCACGCAGCGTGTTGTGCGGGATCAGGCATTCAGAGTCACAGGAAGTTGCGGACGGACCTGTAGTCCTGTACCACACACGGCAGCGCTTGGTCTAGTCCTTGTAGCTTTGCTTTGTCATATGCTTTGTACTCCCTTCCACCGCATCCTGCTGCACGCAACAGCGCTACCCTGCGCTACCATGGGGACCATGGGTGCCTGCTGGTGCTGCCTCAGGTCCCTAGTGGGACCGCAAATGCAATTCACACAGGCAGTCTTCGCCCCAGCCATGTGTTACGAGCAAGCAATGCGCAGCTTCTCTCCGCTTTTTCATACATTGGGTTAATGGCAGCCGCTGCCTGAAGGCAGGCCCTTCAGGGCAAGCCTCCCCTGCCTGCATAAGCCGAACCGTGGGTCTTGCTGCCCGGGAACGCGGCCCGAACCTCACAACCGATGAGTGCTGCGCGCTGAGCACCATTCCCACTGTAACACTCGCAGAGGACGTAACATGGCATTTGTTTGTGGTTCCTCGTCTCCAGCTATGTCCTTAACTCGTGCTCGGCCGGGTACGGTTACGGTTAGGTCTACCTCAGCGAAGGAGACCGTGTGACACAAGATTATTGCATCAGGATTACTATCCTATATTAGTCTAGCACTACTGCCCATGGCATAGCGCAAGACGGAGCGAGTGACAGGCCTAACGAAGCAGGCTTGAAGCGACCGCGCCGACCTGTCGTCTCCCTCCCTCACGATACATTGTGCTGGGCAATCATCCTGCGTTAGTTATGCACTTAAGCTAGTGGAGAGTGACAGTACCTTTACAATTGAAAGCAGGTGGCATGCGGGGCGCTTAGAGCTCCTTGCCGGCACACGGCTCTCGCTGTGTTCGGCTTGGGGAAATACAAATGGCAGCCCGTCAAAATGCTGGGCCTTCAAAGGTGCGCGTCCAGTTATGTTGTGAAAATGCGGGCGGGCGAGGGCCTCAAGGAGCAGCAAAGCAAGACTGCAATCACACTGCAACAAAAGAAACCGAATTGTGGTTGACAAGGAGTATAGACATATGCATACAGCAACACTGCCCCGTCGCACCGTTGGCCGAGTTGTCCTGGTGGGCAAGCGGCCAGGCCTCCAGTCCCGCTGCACATTCCCCTACATACCCGAGCAACTTCCCACCCTCCACAGGCCCAGGTAGACCAATGGAATGAGAAGGCCATGCAGCTGCTGAAGCGACATGACCAAAACGGCGACGGGCTGCTGGACCCGCGTGAGATGGCCTCGGCCATGAACGAGCTGTGCGGCACCCACGGCTTCAGCGCTCGCAGTTTGGGTGAGCTCAGCTCCAGGGGACCGGCCACGGGGACCGGCCCCAACCACGAATGCTAGTACGAGCAGATCAGGCCCATTGCGGGCCCCGCAACATGGCACACCTAAGAATTGCAGGGCCAGGCCACACCCACCGCTGCACGAGCAAGCTGCAAGTCGCCTTGGTTGAAACCTTGGTTGACCGGTCAACGCTTGATCCCCTCCCCTTCCCTCCCCCCTCCCAGCTGCCTCCCTGGGCATCGACACCAAGATGGACAACGCGTCGTACCGCTGGAGTCCCGTGGAGTTCTGCGACCTGTACAAGCGGGCCATGCTCATGTCCGACACGGGGGGGGACGCGGGAGGGGGAGGCGGAGGGGGAGGGCGTGGAGCGGAGCGGCTCATGGGCCAGGCGGTGGACGCGCTGAGGGACAGTGAGTGGGGCGAAGTACGGGCGGGGTTCGGGACGCGGGTCCGCGACAGTGAGTGGGGCGCTGCGGGACAGTGAGTGGGGCGGAGTGCAGGGGAGGGGAAGGTGTGTGGTGTGGGACTGTGGGAGCCGGTTTTTGAGGGGGTGCCAGCAGCGGAAGGGAGTTGGGTCCAGGGCGGTGGACGCGCTGCGGGACAGTGAGTGGGGCTGAGTGCAGGGCGTGGGGACGTGGGCAGGAGGTGTGGTGTGGAGCTGTGGGGGCCGGTATGGGGCGGGGGTGTCAGATGCGGCTCATGGGCCAGGCGGTGGACGCGCTGAGGGACAGTGAGTGGGGTGTTGTGGGAAGGCGACAGGCCGCGAAACGGGGGGCGACTGTGGGGTTCGGATTGCTGCTACCCGTACGCAGGTGCACGGCAGGCAGTTTACCATACCCTGGCAGACCTTGCAAGCAGCGCGCCGGTGCATTTGAGCACGTCGTGGGTTAGAGGACCAGTCCAGCCCTCACTCTGTCCACCAACCTAACCCAGCCGCGCCTGCGCCCGCACCGTACCCCCTTATTTCCCTCTTGGCCCGAGTCCACTGCAGTCGACGCCCGCAGCGAGGCCTCCCTGGAGCAGTGCTGCACTGTGTACTAGCTTGGCGGTTGGGGTGTGTATTAACCTCAGTGTGTCCCCCTCTTTCCCCACCACCCAGTCGACGCCCGGAGCGAGGCCTCCCTGAAGCAGTGCTACAACAACTACTGCCGGCTGGTGGCTGCGGGCGCGGGCCGCATGATGATGGACGGGGACATGAAGATGGGCAGCGGCCAGTGGCACCAGATGTGCGCCGACGTGGGGCTGGCGGCGCCAGTGGGTGAGCAGGGGGGCAGAGGCGTGTGGAATGGGGGGTTTGGACATGGGCTGCCTCAACATCGAACAGTTGGCAGTGTGTGCTCAACGTTGCACGCAACTGCAGGAAAAAAACGCCCAGGGGTGTTTTTACGCTGCTGCACTAGCAGCTCCGGCACCTCTCCTCACCCGCCCCCTCCCCTCTTGCCTCCCCCATCCTCCCCCAGGCCCCGTGTCCCCCTCCGAGCTGGCCAACATCTTCAACACCGCCGCCCAGCGCTCCTCCGGCCTCACCCTCAAGCAGTTCCTAACCGCGCTCGCCATGATCTCGCCCGACCTAACCACCCTAACCAACCACATGGTGGCCCAGCTGGGCCCCCAGATGAAGCCACGTGCCGGCGGCGACGCGCCGCAGCCCGCCACCTTCCCGCTCCGGAACCTGGACCTGAAGAGCCAGGCGGCACAGGCGCACTGGGGCGCGGCGCAGAATGTGATGTCGGCCGCGAACGCGTTCATGCGGGCGGGGGCGGCGCACGCGGCCAACGGCGGGGGGCACGACGGGGAGGCGGCGGGGGGGGGGAGGGGGGGGGCCCGGGGGGGGGGGGGGGGCGGGGGGGGGGGGGGGGGGGGGGGGGGGGAGAGGGGCTGGCAGAGGTTGGCGCGGGTTTGGGATGGGGCGCGTACTGAGTGGGGTGTGTGGGGTGGTGGCGTTGGGGGCTGTGTGCGGCGTCGGAGGTGGGGTTAGTGTGCATGGGCTGGGGCTAGGGCGAGGGCGAGGCAGGCTGGGGCTCCGCGCCTGCCATGTGCTATGTCTAGCATCCCTCCTGCACACCAGTGCTCCGCAACAGCAAGGTGCCTGGCTACACCCGATCAGCCGTCCCCTAACTGATACTGCAAACCTTCGTTTGTAGCTTCCCGATCCGAACACCCATGCCCCACGACGCATCCTGCCCTCCGCCGCGCAGTTGAGATCAAGGAGACACTGACCCGGCAGCACAACAGTCACGCCTCCATCAGTATGTCCACACTTCGGCACTTACAAATGCTGTTATACCCTCGTCTTTCCTGTCGCGCAGTTGAGATCGAGGAGACGCTCACCCGGCAGCGCAACACGGGCGGCTTCGCCTCCCCCGGCCCCGGCCCCGGTGGCCTGCGCACGCCCTCCCAGTCGGAGCAGCTGGCGCCCCTGGTGGGCGGCCCCCTCACCGCCAAGCTGGGAGGCGGCGGGGGGCTCAAGCGCAGCTCGCTGACGTCGCTGGGGGGCGCGGGAGGCGGGGGCATCACGGCGGGGCTGATGAGGGGGCCGGGCAGCGCAGGGACAAAGGTGGGTTAGGGGCGGGGGCGGGAAGACACTAGTATTTGCAAGAGAGTAGATTTGACGACAGCTGTGCTGAGGGTGAGCCAAGAGGTGCCGAAGTCGCACTGCGGTGGGGTGTTCTGCGCGGCGGGGGTGTGGGATGGGAGGCAGGGCAGGCATGGGCCGTAGGGGCTGGACCAGGGAGCACGGTCAGGCACACTGTTCGGCGCAGTCCTGGATAGCCCCGCCAACCAGCTGGCGCTGCTGCTGACACTTTCCATCAACATGCGTTATACGTTTTGGTGTACCTGCGATTCGTTGCTCCTCCTTGATTGCTCCTCTTTCCATGCACCCTGCCCCGCAGTCGCTCGACAGCCCCGCCAACCAGCTGGTGCTGCTGGACCGCCTGGCCGCCGCCGAGGCGCGCATTACGCAGCTGGAGCAGCAGCAGGCCTTCGCGCGGGAGATGATGCAGGCGGCGGGGCAGGGGGGAGGCATGGGCGGCATGGGGGGCCGCATGGGGGGCAGCGTGGGGGGAGGGGACGGCGGCGGCGGCGGCGGGGGGATGTCCTCTCCGCAGGTGGCGGCGTTGGAGGCCAAGATTGCGGCACTGGAGGCGGAGGTGGGCTTGTGTGGAGCGAGGGGGGGGGGAAGGGTGTGGTGCGGGATGGGGGGTTGTGTTTTTGGAGGAGGGTGTTAGGGGCGACGTGGTTTGGGAGCGGTGGGGACGTGCTGCTAGCGTTTGGCGCGCCCTGGTTGGCGCACACTTCACACAAACGGCCACAAACGGCACTGACACGTCGTGCGTGCTTGTCGTTGTGCGTGCGTGACGCGGCCTTGTCGCACGCACCTTCCGCACCTGCAGGCCCGCGTGCACTCGCGCACTGCATTTTCCGCCCGCCTCCTGACCGCCTCCCCGAGTTTGCTTTACCTGCTGCTCCCGCCCCTCCTCCCTAACCAATAACCTTGCTGCTCCCGCCCCTCGCTCCCCTAACCCACACCGCCGCAGCTGTCCCGCGTTGCGCCCGGCGCCGACGCCCCCCGCCTCGTGGAGGAGGTGCGGGACAACCTGGACCTCCTCACGCAGCGGGTGGAGCAGCTCACAAAGAGCGTGGAGCGGGCCACAAAGCGCATCGACTCAGCGGAGGCGGGGGCCAAGGCGGCGGAGGAGGCGGCACGGGCGGTGCAGGTGGGTGGGTGTGGAGTGGTCTTGGCGCAGAGGGCAAGCAAGTGGAGGCTGCGAGGGGGTGCAGGAGGGGATGCGAAAGGGGAGGGCTCGTCAGGGGTCATGCTAACGGGATGAGGGTGCTTGCGGGACTTCCAGCGCGGCGCCATGCTGCAGCCTGGGCTGTGGCGTCCCCGCCCTGCTCTGTTCCCCCTCTCCGTTGCAGCCCTCGAAGTCCCTGCACTCCCTGCAGGAAACGCTTGAGCAACATTCTCTATTCCATTGCTCCCTGATCCGTTCCCCACTCTCTCCGCTGCCCTCTCCCATGAACCTCCCTTCCCTAGGCCCCCGTGGCTGAGTGCCCGGCCGGTCTGGCCGTCACTGGCCTCTCTGCTGCCCCCGTGCCTCTTTGCCTGTACCCCACCTTGACGCATGCAATCCCCTGCCACCTCCTCTGCTTTCTCCCCTTCCCCCAGGCCCCCGTGCAGGAGTGCCAGGCGGGCCTGGCGTCCCTGCGCCAGGTCACCGACGGCCTTCGAGCGGGCGTGGTGAGCAAGGAGACGGAGCTGATGACCACCCTGGTGCAGCGCATCAGCGGCACCGAGGGCGCGGTGGAGGCGCTGGAGGGGCAGCTGCGGAAGCTGACGCGGGACGGGAAGGTGCAGGAAGCCATGCCCAGCAGGGAGGCGCTGGCGGCGGTGCAGACCGCGCTGGCCAACAGCGCTAATACAACCAACGGGGGAGGAGGAGGAGGGGGTGGAGGGGATGGGGGAGGGGCGGCGGCGGTCGCTGCGCCGTCAACGCCGACGCCTGGGGGAGGGGGAGGGGGGGGAGGAGGAGGGGGTAAGGCGCTGCTGCCGGTGAAGGAAGGGGGAGGAGGGGGAGGAGGGGGAGGGAATGCAAACGGGGATTACTTTGTGCAGACGTTGGGCGCGGTGCAGCTGGATAGCGAGGAGGACATCCGGCTGCAGATCAAGCTGCTGTGCGAGGCGATGGACAATGTGAAGCGGCGGGTGAACCAGATTGCCGGGTCCACGCACCTCAACCCCATCGACTTCCCCACGCGCAACGAGCTGAACGAGGTCAAGAAAGTGCTGCTCACCGACCTGTCCGACATCGACGCAAAGTACATCAAGTGAGTACTTGGGCCGTGCTTGAAATATAAGCCACTGAGAGTACATCAAGTGAGCAGTGCAGTAGCACGGTGTGGTCAATGCTGCCCCTCCCCGTACATTCCCCCGCTGCCAATGGACTGCATGGCGTGCTTCATTCGGATGTCTCATGTCCCGTCCTCCCCCCGCACAGGCTCCAGAAGGAGGTTGGCAGTCTGTCCCTGAAGATGCCCGCCCTGGAGAAGAAGGTGGAGAGCAGCGCGCTGGGCAGCGGGACGGAGGTGGGTCGCAGAAGGACAAGACGCAAAACCTGTATGGATGGCTTGGCAGGGTAGATGAGGTCATCCAGTGAAAACACATTGCGCTGGGCAGCGGAACGGAGGTGGGTCGCGGGGGTGAGAAGTGCAGGGCTTCATACATGCAGGCCTATGTATACCGGCAGACAGCAAGGGCGACTCGTGTGGATACCGTCCGCAGTCGGAGTACCGCGGCGCACGCCTGGTTCCCCACCTACGGCTGCACAACCGTGTTGAGAACCCTGCAGCCCGCCGCAGTTACCTGGTTACCATTACCGCGGCTGTGCCATCTGGTTACATCATGCACTTACACTTCTCTACATACGGTCACCACGCACGGCAGCCATGTACGTTAACCCACACAGGTGGTTGACTGCCGCGTGTCCATGGGCACGGCCAGCCTGCACTTCCTGGCCTGGGTAACCCACACCCCCGGTTGTGTTGTAACCCACGCAGGTGGTGAACCGGCTGGTGTCCATGGGCATGGACCGCATCGGTGACCCACAACTATACCCACACCCACAACCCCGGTTGTGTGTGTTAACCCACGCAGGTGGTCAACCGGCTGGTGTCCATGGGCATGGCCCGCATGGCCGACGTCAAGGACACCGAGAACTACCTTGTGGACAGAGGGCAGGGGGTCACCAAGCAGTTCGACAACCTCAAGAGGGAGATGCAGGACGTGCAGGGGGACCTGCAGGTGGGGGGAGGAGGGAAGGGACAGGGCGGGAGGTGGGGCTGTGGGTTAGGCGGGCCCACGGGTGAGAGGACCGGGCCGGGCGCGGCAAGTGAAGGCTGTTGAAGCGGGGCCCAGTATGTGTTCCCTCAGATAGCTGCCAACTGACGCGAACACACGGCACACACCCGTGTTGCTGAAGTATAGTTTATTGTGCACCTTGTGCATTTTCACCCAATTGTTGCGCAGTCCAACATGGAGAAACTGGTCACACAGTTTAACGCCATCAACAAAAAGCTCATGGACGCAAAGCGCGACGCGTCAGCGCCGGGGGTGGCGCTGGTGGCGGCGGCGGTGGGCGGCGGCGGCGGCGGCGGCGCGGCGTCGGCGGCCACCGCCGCCACGGCTGCGTCGGCAGCGGCGACGGCGGCGCAGACGGCGGCGGAGGCGAGGTCGGCGGTGGAACGCGAGCGGCAGGACAGGGAGCGGGAGGTGGGTGGAAGGGGGAGGCGGCTGGCCGGTGGGCATGGTCATGCTTTCTGTACGCTGTGTTTGTTGTTCCCGTGTACAGACGTTTGCTGTGCACACGCTTCGCTGCAAACATGGCACGCATTAGCAGCTACGACCAGGTCAAGGTTGGTGCCCCTATAACGGGCTATACATTACCAATGCGACCGCAGAACTCGGAAAAATTGGAACCCGCGCCGGCCTTTCGCCTCCCTCCCGAAGACCTGCAACCTCCGTGCTCCTTTCTGCCCCTCCAAATACCGCATGCTTCCTTCCCTCCTTCCTCCCCCAGACCCGCGACCTGCGCGAGCGGCTGGCCCGTGCCGAGAGCCACCTGGGTGGCGCGCTGGGAGAGCTGCAGACGGTGGTGGGCGCCGAGCTGGGCAGCGTCAAGGAGGTGCTGGCGCAGCTGGAGGCGGCCATGAACCAGGGTGAGGAGCATGTGTTTTAGCATGCAGTGTGTATTAGTGCGGATGCTGGGCATGAAGCGTGAGCGTCAAGGAGGTGCTGGCATAGCTGGAGGCGGCCATGAACCAGGGTGAGGGGCATGTGGAGATGGGGGTGTGTGTGGAGGTGGAAACGTGCGCGGGCAAAGCTGCAAGGACGTAAAGCACTTTGCGGACGTGCATATCTGGCACGGCATGTGAGGGTGACTGCCGGTAGCGCTTACGCTCCATGTCCCCCATTGTTCACCTATACCGCCATGTGTCGTGTGTGACCCCCGGTGCAGCCGACGGTGACCTACTCCGCCTTTTCCGTGAGCTGGAGTGTACTAACCCAGTCATGCGTGTCATGTGTATTAACCCACTCCTGCCTGCCCTGTTTGCCACCCCGTGCAGCCGACGGCGACCTGCTCCGGCTGTTCCGTGAGCTGGAGGCGGGGCTCAAGGGGGCACAGGGGGCGCTGGAGCGGGCCTCAAACGAGTCGTCGGAGATGACGGGCAAGGTCGTCATGAAGGTGGGGTTAAGGGTGCTGAGGGTGGTGCTGGGTGTGGGAGAGACGGAAGGAGGGAGTGGCCTTGATGTGGGCGATGGGAGCGGGTGCAGAGGCTCGAGAGCGCTGCACGCCACCAGCACAGCCTGCCGTGTTGTTGCATACGTCCGCGATGCACCCACGCCCCTACTCTACCCCTCTCTTACCGGTATTCCCCAACGCCCCTCTGTCCCACCTCCTTCCCTCCCCTTCGTACCCCCAGATGGCCCGCCAGATCACGGAGATGCAGGTAAAGCTCAGGGAGCTGGCCACCAGCGCCGCCGCCTCCCCGCAGCCCAGCCCACAGCAACATATGCAGCAGCAGCAAATGCAGCAGCTGCAGTACGCGCAGCAGCAACAGCAGCAGCAGCAGGCCCGCGACTCCCGCGGCCCGTCGCACAGCGACCGGGACGAGCCCATGCCCTTCGCGGCACGCCTCCTGGCGCAACAACAGCAAGCCAGCTCCGGCGGCGGCGGCGGCTCTGGCGGCGGCTACGCAGACCACGGTGGCGGCGGTGGCGGCGGCGGCGGCGGGTCGCCGTCTTCTCCGTCGCACACGGCGCGCCGTGACTACCAGCCACGTGTCAGCAGCAGTGGCGCGGGGCCGGGGCTGCTGAGCCGTGCGGCTCAGGACCGGCCGGCGACGCCGCTGACGGCGGAGAACCTGGCGGCGCTGAACAGTGCGGTGGCGGGCGCACGTGGCGGCGCGGGGCAGTCGCCAGCGCGGGGCATGCTGGCGGCGGACCCTCCGCCGCTGCCGGCGGCGAGGGGTGCGAGGCTGAGCGACGTAGGGGGACACAGGGCGAGCAACAACGGGAGGGGTTAGCCTGATAGGGGGAGCGACGGAGGCGGGGTGAGGTATGAAGAAGGGGGCAAGGGTGAAGGGGAGGTGGCGGAATGGTGAAAGGGAGGATGTGTGTCCTGGACTCAACGGCGGCGACAGGGCGCAGAAGCGGTGGGGGCGAAGGTTTAGGTGTTCTTGGTGGTGCGACCTGCATGAAAGGGGCTGGAATGTGTGCAGCTGCGCTCTTGTACATATGAAGATGACCTGGGTTGGGGCAGGTGGGCCCCCTGTTGGTAACCGCCCGCACGGCTCTGCGTAAGAGCCTTTTGGGTTGTCTTCGTGAACAAACCTGACGGTTGTACTGCCAACGACCACCGTGCGCTGATGGCTGTGTTGGCACTACGGCGGCACCAGGTTGCACCTCCTTTGCCGTGTCAGCACATTGGCAACGGAGTGATCCTGCAACTATGTAAGGTGTTGGCATTTCATGTTACATTCCCGTATGCCTCTTTCCGCTCTGGCTTGCCTCAGGTGCGTTGCACTCTGTTTTACTGTCGCTTTTGCGGGGGGTCGGTAGGCACAACTTAGGAGCATTTCGCGGCGTCAAATCGGCCGGGCTGGCATGCCCCAGCGTACTCTTTACGGGACCTTACGAGGTGAGTACATCAGGTGCGTTTGCGGGTGCAGTCGCACGAGCTCTGTTTGCCATGCCGCTGGAGCCGAAGCCGGACATGTCAACAACTCCGCCAAGACCACGTTCCGCTCTTCAACTTCAAGGCTTTGTGTTTAGCCGGGTTAATATGTTACATTCCGGTTGGTGTGGCCACACGATCCTTACTGGTCCCTACCACACCGACTGGTCCCGGCCACGCGACCAAGGTGTGAGCTTCAAGCAGGTCGCCACCGTCCATGCTTCCATGGCGCCGCCGTATTGGTACCGTACCGGTACGATGTCCAGCCACCCAGTCCGTCGTACCTAGCGGTATCATATGACGCCCTTGCTCGCATGCCCGTACTTGGAAAACCACAAAGCTAGGGGCATGTTCCTGCTTATCCCGTGGGACCTGCTGGCACTGCGCTGCCGGGCGCATAGGGCCCCAGGTCAACCGCTCATCCGCTTCGGACACATTGCCAACACAGTGCTACCGGTAGACTGCTAGGACCGTGACACCGCAACACTTGGTCCGTTCTGTCTAAACCAGGGGGCGAGAGGGGACCCCGGGTCCGAACGCTACTGCTCTGCTCAGTTGCAGCTGACAGGGCAGCTGACAAATGTAGGCGGTCCCTGCTTCGTCCCGCAGCGCATTGCACCCCGAATAACCAGCTACCCACACCACGACGCACGGCAACACGGCAGTACCCTCGCCATCATTACGCGTGTGTCCATCCATCTGCGGCAAGCATCTGGGCATCTCCAGCACTCAACACCTCTTCTCTGACGCCCTAGCTCAAAAAGGATCCTCACCCGAAGTCCGGGACATGCCCCTGTCTCCGATAATCTCAGGAACAATCTCGGGATGTCGGGAACAGTCTCCGGAACACGGTACGGCAGTGAATAAAGAAGACTGGATCGCATGCACCACAGGCGCCCCACACTCGTGTCAGCGCTATGCAGCACCTATCGAACGGTGAAACGCCATGCATTACTGTGTGGAAAAAGTAGCCAAAAATGAGCGGGCCTTGCCCAGTGCATTCAGAGACTGGCGAAGCTGAAAATAACAGCATGCCATTGGGGATCGCAGCAGGGGCCCATGCGCACACGCAAGGGGACACGGATTATCCTGCTGCTCACGTGCAAGCGCACAAGATGCGACGGCAACACTACCCGTCCACCACAACCACACCCGACACCTAACACACAAATGGCGCCCTGCTACGATATAGCACAGCCGGAGAATCGCATCCGCACCACATCCTGCCTACTAGAACCGCCAACGCCTCAAGAGCCTCTCCACAGCCCTCGCCCTCAGTCAGCACAGCACCCTGTTCCCAAACCCTCGCACCCCCCTCCCCCGGTCTAGCCCCCGCCCCCAACTCGCTCACATCTCAATGCCCCACCGCCCCCGCCCCCGCCCTGACCCCGCCGCAACCGCCGCGCCCTGTGCCGCCCGCTCGCCGCCGCTCGCTCTCCCCGCCGCCGCCCCGTTGCCGCCCGCCCCATTGCTCCCCGCCCCGTTGCCCCCCGCTCCGCCCGCCCGCCGCCACGTCTGCGCCGCCTGGTCCTCCTGCCTCTCCTTGGCCTCACGCCGCTTCTCCGCCTTGGCCTGCAGGGGAGCAACATACTGTTAGCCCGTGCGCTAATACACCACCACGCTAATACACATGTGTATGCTTCAGACGGGCCCGAGCGCCTCCTGACAAATGGCCTCACGCCGCGTCTTCGCCTTGGCCTGCAGGGGAGCAACATACGCTTAGTCCGTGACATGACCATGTGCCCAACCCGCAACCCACCAGCACCTTCTTCTCCTTCTCGCTCAGCTCCATCCTCGTGCGCAGCACCTATCTTTACACACAACCCACCATCATGTCTATAGACACGCACCCACCAGCGCCTTCTTCTCCTTCTCGCTCAGCTCCCTCTTTTTGCGCTCCTGTTCCCGGCCCACGTGTCTTAGGTACTCGGCGGACAGCTTGTGGTTCAGCACGGACTGGGGGCAGGAAAGGAAGGTGTGGATTAAGTAAAGGATGGGTTGCTGCGGGGTGAAGGTGTGGCTTAAGCGTGAGTCCAGGAGGGGCGGGATCAAGTTCTGAGGCCCCTGCACACGGTTGCGCAATGATTTGCGACGCCTTGTCTTCTTAACTCCTCATCAGCTGGAGAGCCCGGGTACTGTCACCGCCGCAACACCCCACCACCACCACGCTAATACACCTGCACCACCCACCTGCTGCTCGCCCTCCAGCCGCTCCCCTTCCGCCACCAGCATGTCCAGCGTCAGCCGCACCGGCTGAAACACCCACACCTTAATACACACCCCACCACCACCACGCTAATACACCTGCACCACCCACCTGCTGCTCGCCCTCCAGCCGCTCCCCTTCCGCCACCAGCATGTCCAGCGTCAGCCGCACCGGCTGAAACACCCACACCTTAATACACACCCCACCACCACCACGCTAATACACCTGCACCACCCACCTGCTGCTCGCCCTCCAGCCGCTCCCCCTCCGCCACCAGCATGTCCAGCGTCAGCCGCACCGGCTGGAACACCGGCAGGCCGTGTGGCCCCATGGTCAGCAGCCGCTTGTGCAGCGCTGACAGGTTGGCGTTCTCGGCGTTGAACTCCTCGCCTGCGGGGGAGGAACAATCCAGATCACTCTCTGATTACATACTTGCTGGCATTTGGCGATCTCAGCGTTCAGCTCACCGCCTGGGGAGTGGATGGAGGGAACAAACTGCTTGATGTTTGCCACTCATGTGACCCTAAACCATATGCAGGACGCTGTAGCAAGGTTGCGTTGCGAGGGTGTTGAGGCACATGGGGCATGCAGGGGCTGACGGGGATGCGGCCTCGTAGCACCGAGCGGGAGGAACGGCTTGCTTGCATGAGCTGCTGCGGATGTGGGGCTCCGACAGGTGTCAGTGCTGCAAGTGCAGCAGCCAGGGCGCATGGCCCAGGTACTCCTGTCTTTGTTGCTGATGTGCTTTTGTGACCAATGGCGGTGCGTGTCGCGAGTACTGCAGTACGCGCGCAGTGCCCAGTGTGTCGACCAAGGTACCGTATGAGCAGCCCCTGGAATTGCGTCCCGCATAGCAGAGTTGAGCAAAGCGGAACGCACCTGTGACCTCCTTTTTGATCCAGCCGCGGATCTGGTCGTCGTAGGTTGAGGCGCGCAGTGCACCGAAGAAGTCTAGCGGTTGGCGGTTGAAGCTGCGGGGCGTGTAGCGGGCGCAGCAATGGGTGCCGGCATGTCAGGCAGACATTGCATTGGCATGCAAGCGGAAAGGATGTTTTCACAGGCAGCTGAAACTACCGCGTTTCACACACAAACACCACTTGGCGCAGTTGGGTTATGGCGCCCCCGGCACACGTCAAGCACAACTGCTTGCTGACGACGAGCGACATACGTCTTGACGTACGATCATGGCCGGCAAACATGACATTTTACACTGGCACTCCGTCGATCTGGACTACGACGTCCACCCTGTTCCGCCCTCACCGGTCTAGCAGCGCCTCAATGTCCCTCTTGGTCAGCCCGTCCTCCTTGTACATCTGCCATATGATGTTGACCAGGTCCTCGCGCGTGGGCTTCCAGTAGTACTGCAGTACGGCAAGGTGGTACGGCAACGCGGTACGGCATGGGAGAGTGAGTACGGCAACGCGGCTGCCTGCTCATATGCGCTGTGCGGGCGGCAGCACAGAGAGGGTGTTGCAGAACAAATGAAGCGGCGGTGGACGGGCACCGCCCGGCGACAGCCGCCACGGTATCCAAAGAGGGCCTAGGCCATGGCGCCCGCATTCCCAACAGTCCCCACGCACGCACCTTCTCCATGCGGCCGTCACGGATGAGCGGGGCGAACATCTTGCTGAAGTCGTTGCCTGCAGGCCGAGGCGGTGGGGGAATGGGAAATAAGAAGTAAGAGCGGGTCGTTGGAGATGGTGCATGAAATGTGCGCCTTGGCATGGGCAGCACACCGAAGCACCTGGGGGTACGCCGGTCTCCTATCAGCAGGGCCAACAGCATTCCAGGGCCAGCAGCTCTCGGCATCCTGCACCCACGAAGCACTTGGGGCCCTGTGAGGAGAGCGCGGCGCCAACCCCCGCACCTCAACCCGCCCCGCCCTGCCCTACCCACCCGTCCGCCCTGCAATTGCAACCAAGCAGGCCGCAACACAGCCAACGAAGCGCTCCACGCATACCGTACAATGGTGGTTCGTTGTAATTCTCCTCATAGCCAGCATCCTCAACCCCGCAGACGCGGACGGTCACATGCATTGTAACACCACTTCATGCGTTACCCCTCACACACCTGTTACGATGATGGGCTGGCGGCGGATTCGCGATACGCTGCCCCAGTCCTTGCCCACATACTGTCCCCACATGTGCACCCCACCTCCACGCTAATACACAATTGCACATGCAACCTGGCCTGCCCACCTGTGACGATGATGGGCGTGCGGCGGATGCGCGACACGCTGCCCCAGTCCTGCCCCACCGACACCACGTTGGGGTTGTCGCAGATGTTCATCAGCGTGCCGATCACGATCTGGTTGTTGACCGTCACCTGCGTCAGGTTGTGGGTGTGGGAAGGGACGGCGTACACGTAAGAGCAGCACAATGCGCCACAACATCGTGCGTGCACCCGACCGGACTCCGACAGCCCTGCCCAGCCGGGCCCCGCAGCGGACTGATAGGAAGGGAACATGGTCGAACATGAGTGTGAGAATGGCCTGGGGCAGGCACACTGTGTGTACAACTGCCGAAAGCTTTGGAACCCTCACCTCGCTTAGCCTCGCCCCACCTGCACGTGGTTGGACGGGCACGTGTCTAGCCTAGTGTTTAAAATGTGCAGCAGTTGTTGCACTTCTCCCAAAGGTTCTGGACACCAGCAAACACACACGCCAAGTGAACCTCTAAGCGAAAAAAATGCAGGGTTGGGTGGTACTGTGTCTCCCGGGTCGTGGTCGTGGTATCAGAGCACGACGCCTGTCGTGGTCGTAATATCAGAGCACAACCCTTGACACACAATACCGTACCACCCAACCCTACTTTCTATCGCGAAGAGAGGTCACTCAATATGTACGTGTGCCCGTGCCCAGGACCGTTGCGAGGATAGCCTACTACCGTATTATACCGGCCTGCCCCTCCCGACTCGGCTGTAGCACAGGAAGCTGCGACCCTCAGTCCCTGAAGCGTACGCGCTACTGTAGCCATAGCCGCCCGCCTAACCCACCTGCACCTAGCGAAGTGGCCAACTGGCCGTGGCCTAGGCGCCTGGCGTGCTGCAAGTGCGCCTGTGATCGCCAATTCCAGCCCCGAGTTTAGCCTCCCCATCAGCCCCGCCCGACCTGCAACGAACCCTCCAACAAAACCTCCAACGAAAGAATTCCCCGCATCCCTTACCCCCTACCCCTCCCCACCTGCACGTAGTCAAACTGCCCCTGGCCATCGTCGATGTCGTTTATCGGTTCCCACCCACCCGCCTCCTTAATACACAACCCACCTTCACGCTAATACACATGCCCCACCTGCACGTGGTCGAAGTGCCCCAGGCCCGCGTCGATGTCGTGTATAAGCAGGCAGGTCATCTTGCCGCGGACCTTGGACATCTCGCTGGCCTGACAAAGGTAAAAAACGGGATATGCACATAGTATAATTAGTAAATAAATATATTAAAGGAAATATAGTACAAGCTACTCCAGGCCGCGGACCTTGGACATCTCACTGGCCTGACGGGGGTTTGGAGGAAGACGGGTAGGGGCGAGGTGAACAGTGCTAGGTGCACAACATGTTGACGCGTTGGTCACCTCCGGGTGAGCAACCTCCACCCCCGTACCAACCCCGCTCTCGCCCCCACGCGCAGCACCCCTACCCCTACCCCTACCCCCAACCCCGACCCCACGTTGCGGTGCCGTTCGCGGATCATCCTATTGCCCACATCTTTATCCCACCGAGCAGCAGCTACACACCGTGCAGCACTCCCACAATGTGACCTCCGCATTCAGACCCCGCATTACTCCCCGCCCCCTCACCCACGCTGTAATACCTCCCGCGGATGAGCTTCCCAGGCATGCCCGCCCACGCATGCTAATACACACCCCACCGCCACGCTAACACACATGCGGCACCACCCACCTTGCGGTACCTCTCGCGGATGAACTTCCCAGGCATGCCCGCCCGCGCATGCTAATACACACCCCACCGCCACGCTAACACACATGCGGCACCACACACCTTGCGGTACCTCTCACGGATGAACTTCCCGGGCGTGCCCGCCCACTCGTGCTCCAGCTCGCCACTGCTCATCACCACGGTCTCGGCGCTGAGGGGGTGGGCGGGTGGGGTCGGGTGATCAGAGGCAAGGGCGGTGATGCGGAGTGAGGGCGAGTGGGGTGACGAGGGGTAAGGGTGGTGCTGTGGGGTGAGGGTGCGATACTGCGACTGCGAAGGGGTTGCACCGGTGGCCGGAGCGTCACGACTGCTGGCAGTTGCAGGACCGCCGCTGAACGAAGCGACAAGGTCACTACCCTTGCCTCAAGCCCCGCCCCTACAAAAGTACCAGCATCCTGCCCCACCATCCTGACAAAGCATGCGTAGGCTCACCGGCCCCCAATCGCCCGCCTGACTGGGTGTCGAACCGTTGCAACTCCCCACATTATTTCCCCCCTCCTCCTTCCCCCTCTCACCCCAGCTTCTTTAGCGCCAGCTCCGTCTGGAAGGTCTTGCCCATGCCCTTCTCTCCCCACACCCCCAGGATGAGCGGCACGCGCACGTTGTCGGGGATGGCGCCAAGGTCCAGCAGGTAGTTCTTGGCCATGTGCATCTGCAAGGCAAAAATATTAATATTTTTTGGTTTTCTAGCGAAAGGGAGTAATGCAATGTAAGTAGGGTTTGTTGTGTGCAGAGGGGATGGCGGCCAGCTCCAGCAGGTAGTTCTTGGCCATGTGCATCTGCAACGTGAAAAAGCAAAGCAAAGCTATAAAATATGATGTAGGCTTTAAGCGCAAGGCAATGGGCCGGCGCCACCTGGTAGTGCAGAGTATTGAATTCACACACGAGTTGCTGCCTCAGGTAACGGCCATTCGCTGCATGCATCTCTCACCGCCACACGCTCCAGGGAGGCCGGTGCCACGTAGTAGCCACCCACAGTGGCACACCTATCATGCCAAAGGCGTCGCATCATGAAAAGTATAATACACAAGCAAACGATAAAACAGCTGTACATCCAATCAGCTCACCGCCACGCGCTCCAGGAAGGCTGGCGCTACGTAGCAGCTCCTTATATTCAAAAATGATATATATGGATGACAATATTATTACATTCTGCATTCCTCACCGCCACGCGCTCCAGGAAGGCGGGCGCCACGTAGTAGTCCCCCACGATGTTGTCGAAGGTGCGGAACTCCGTGGGCCGCAGCGTGCCGTCCGCAATGTCGGACTTGTGGCCCAACACGTTGCCCGCGAACAGCGAGTCGATGTGCTGCACGCTCTGGCCTGCATGGGTGGGTGGAGGGTGTGTGTGCACGGCCGGGTGCGGGGTCGGGTGCATGTGGAGGGGTGTGGGTAAGCATGGTGGTGTGTGAGGGCAGGCCAGGCGGGTTGGCGGCAGGGTGCTTGGCCCCGGGACCTCCATGTTGACCTTGACCCTGTCTGACAACCGTAATACAACGGTAGGGAGGTGCTTGTAGCGAGTGCGGTGCGCAGGGATGTGGGCGGGGGTCATGTGAGTCCAACAGGGGAAGCCGAGCAACCGAAGGCCCGTGCAAGGTGCCCCGTAGCAGGGGCCCCGCCTGCGTCTGCCCCTGCTGTCCTGCATGTTGCCACGTGCGGCATGCGTGACCCGAGGGCTGCGGCGCACCCCGCCCGCCTGCGGCCCGCAGGCCCGCCGCGGCCCGCCGCCGCAGCTGCCCTCGGCCCCCAGCATGAGCGCACATGCCCTCGGCCCCCAGCATAAGCGCACATGCAGCCTCGGCCAGCTGAGCAGTGTTACAATCGGCTAGAGTCCTCCAGTTTGCCGCTGGACGGCCCGCCTGCACCTCCCGCTGCTGTCCTGAACGCTCCGCGCCATCCACAGTGCCACGTGCCACGTGCCACGTGTGCAGGTGGGCCCCTTCGCCGCCCGGCCGCTCCCGGCGCATGGGCCCGCAGCCTCCCGCCGCCGCAGCTGCTGTCGGCCCTCAGCGCGAGAGCATACCGGTACACGCAGCCTCGGCCGGCTGGGCAGTGCCCCACCCTGCTGGGGTACTCCAGCATTGGGGCTCTCCCTGTGCTGAAGGTCACTGCGTGCTGGCCCCGCGCGGAAGCTGCTTCGGTCCGCAGTGTCCCCTGCCCCTGGGCCTGCCACGGCCTGCCCTACGTTCGCCCACCTGCAGCTGACAGCATGCCCATGCCTTTTGCTATATGCCCCGAGAGCCCCTCCGTACACGCTCGGGTAGGGGCTGTACGGCGGAGCGCTGTACGGATCTCGCCCTCCGTACACGGTACACGCGTGCGTCACGCGGTACGGCAACCGCCCTGTCCAATCACTGCCCCTCCCACTACATCTATGCGCTCGTCTTTAATGACCCATGAGCTTTGGCCGCCGTACACCACCGGCTGCCGTATTCCCGACGAGTCAACGGTCAACGGTCAACGCTCACCGTGGTCAACGTTGATGTTGTACAGCTGCTTGGCTCCGATGGCTGCGATGCGCAACGGACACAGGAGCCGGACAAAGGGGTCAATTGAAAGCCATCAGTGACATCATACCGGTACACAAAAACGGCCTGTGGGCTGCATGTGCCTGTAGATGACTGTCCTAACTTGCCGTACACCGCCGTTGCAGCACCCAGACGCAACACATTGCATGAACAAGCCACCGCTTGCCCACAAACAACTGCAACTGTGCACACGTGTACATCCAGGTGCTACACGGCACAGTGTACGGCAAGGTGTGCGAGTGGAAACCTTTGATTAGCCATGGCCTAGGTAGCCGTCACGGCACGTGGTTTTGCCGCCCACCATCCACCCCCACGGGCGCCGCTGCCGGCTGCGCGAGGGGGCTGGTTCGACTGGTCATGCAAGAGAGGCTCCAGACCCCACCTAACCATGCGCCTTCCGTGCACCCCACCCACCATAGAGGTAGTCCTGGTCCGCGCGTCCCTCCTCTTTGGCGCTCCAAGAGCTTCCCGATCGACGCACCACCGCACCCTTCTCGTCAAACTGCACAGAGGTGAAGCGGTCGCCCGAGCTGCCCGATGGGTAGGCCAGGCCGTCGTCGTCCATGCCGAAAAACTGCTCCGCTGCCGTAGGGCCCTCGTCTGCAAAGTAATCTCTCCAGCTGGTTGCTGCTGCTACGCGTGGGCGAGTTAGGCCAGAGGTGCGGCCTGTTGGCGCGAACGTCCCGCCACGAATTGCCCGTCGCAACAGGCAGGTCCCTGCCCCGCGCCAGCCGACTACCGACGTGCGCTCATTTTGTAACATTGAGCTGCGCATTTCGCCTGTAGTTGGGCCCGGAAGGGCGCTACGCGTGTGGTCCCGGCCCCTCTTAACGGTATTTGGTTCTGGTAAACGCGGCAGGGACAAGGAGCGCCCTTGCAGCAGCTGTCTGTGAAAAACAATAAACAGAATGCTATTTTCAGGTATTATGTTGTACCCGTATCAAAGCAACACCCTTTGCAGGTTGGCCACCTGGAATGGATGGTGCATGCTGCTCATTGCATGCGACAAGGCTTCGGAAGCATCGCACAGCAAACTGGATACTCGAAGGTGTTGCTAAATATGAGCTTGCGCTGTCAACAATCCTTCAGGACGCTGAGGCTGCAACCCAAAACAGCCGAGAGGGCCACTTCGGATAGGGCACGCCTTTCCCTGTTTCTGCGCCTTACAGGTCCTGTATTGCGTCAATGTAAATTTATGCTTACAGTGATGCTGAGCTCGTCTACGCGCATGTGCTGAGGTGACCCATGGGACAAAGGCACTTCGCTAGGGAGCTTGGACTTGCCTGGCGCAGCCATGCCCCTCACCCATGCTACCGGTACACGTCCCAGGCCCCCACGCCTGGTACATCCACCCACACCTCCCTGCACCATGATACGCAAAGCCATGGCCCAAACACCATGATCAGCCATTCCCACCAAGAGCAAGGCTGAGCAAGTTGGTCAGTTGTCCTGTCCGTTACCCGAATCACCCCAACACACCACCGCACGCCGCCGCCACACGCCTCTTTACAGTGCCCGCTCTTTCAGAACACGAGCCCCAGCCAGAAAGAATCCGACCAGCGCTGCAATGTCCCTGCCGCCTTCTCCAACGCAACACGACAATCTGCGGCGTGCGCATGCAGGACCGTTCGTTCGCCACATTGCAAACCACATTAAAGTGAGCTGGCCTCAGCCCTTGCACCTCACGTTTGCATTGGCCACACCGTTGCAACCCCGCTTACCGGTATTCAGTCCCATGTGTGTCCCCTCCTCTGGTAACGCTCAACCACAACAGCCGCTAACCACCTGACCCGTACCACACGTGTCCGCAAAGCGGAAAGATGTACATCTACTGCAGAGCTCAGCCTAGGTCCAGCGAAGTATGTGCTCAAAGACCAATCAATGCGCGCAAATACGGCGCCTAAACTGCGCCTTGCGTATGCAAACCTAAGCCAGGGATCGCCTGCAAGCAGACACTGCCGCACCCACACCCGCGCTCCTGGCACGCTACGTTTGTAAAGAATTCCCGCCCCCGCTCCCGGTGATTGCAAGCCTCAGCTCCGCCTACCGTACCGCCTGACAAGTTATCATCTAGGTACATACCAGTATGTACAAGACACGCTAACAGACACTGCGCAATGGCGCAGCGCTGCTAAAATAAAGGCCTAATCGGCCATAAAGCTAGCAACACCCTGCCGATCAGTTCCTATCAACACCCAGCCAAGCAAGGGACAGTATCATCCCATGCACGACCGATGCGCACTCAACACGCACACCACTTACACACAGGCCACATACGACGTGACTGCAGCGCCTGCATGGGCGTCCCTCACTTTTGTACACAGGCACGCCAACCCGCACCTCACCGGGATGGCTAACACACACTAATGCACTAGAACCTGCTTGCTAATTTGCTTTCTTGTCCACGCAACTGCATACGCTACACTAATGCACTACTAGATTTAAGCGTCCACACAACACACCCGTGGAGACGGTGGCCATCGCACACAACATTAATTACCCCCACTCCACGCGCAACGCCGCCTACCCTGCGCCAGCCGCCAAGCCGCCACAGGCGGGCGGCGGAACGTATGTACGGCAGCCCGTTCTCCCCAGACGCTACAGCGGTCATCCGCTCCAGCCTTTGGAGGCCAGAGCAAGCCCGTCCTTGCGGCCTCCACCACGGCATGCAGCGTTACCTCACGCTCCGTCTCTTCTCGCGGCGTTACGTGCGGCGTTACGTGCCTGACCGTGACAGGCAGCACTAGCAGGACGCTCCGGCATCAGCAGCTAGCGAAAATTGGACGCTGCCGTCCGCTCTTGCTTGAACTGGCAGGCAGGCTACAAGCTGGCGGAGTAGACCTGCGGATTGCAGGCCGTCCAGGAGAAGTGCGGGTGAGCAAGCAGCGCATTCCGGTAACACACAGCATGCCGGGTGCCTACCACTCCAGGCCGCCAGGTAGCCGGTTCGCCTGATCTGCATAATAATAACAATATCTGATCTACATGCTTTGCCAGGGACGTGTCCCTCTTCGCCCCAACCCCACAACGCCCGACCTACTCAACCGCCTACAAGGCATACCGTTGGCACACCCCCCGTACAGCCGTACGTACCCCACCTACCGGGCAGCACTTGGTGGTTGTGTCGTACAGTGACACGTGGCACGTGTTGGGGGAGCCGCCCATGCAGAAGGCGGACAGGTCCACCGAGTCGGCCAGCTCGACGCACACCTGGGAGATGGAGTGCATAAAATATATAGAATTAGTCGAGCATATGGGAGTAAATCCTGACATATTAGAATAGTAGTGCTGATGAGGGTTCTGGCGCCTTGCTCCGTGACTTGCTAACCTGCGCAATGACCGCCCACGCTACAACCACCCAACTGCTACGGATACTGCACCATGCTTCAAACCCCAGCGCCACATCCCCACACACCTGGGGCTGTGCCACCGCGCTGCCCAGGTTGTCAAAAGTAGCCAGGCTGAAGGGTAGGTTGCCGATCTGAGGGTGAGGGGTAGGGCTCAGACAGCTATTACAAACAACCCTCACTACAGGGGGCCAACAGATACAAGGGTACCGTCCCTCTGTGAATACATGTGTGCAGGCCTTCAGTGCACACAACGAGAGCTCCCACTAGTTGACGGGAGCACCAGCACCGCAGCGCTGCTGCTGCTTGCTGTTGCATGCTGGCCCCCTGATGCCCCCCTGCTGGCCCCCTGCTGGCCCCCTGCTCTTGTGCACGAGTCCGCCCACCGCGCTTCCCGCCACCCACCCGGAGGGTGTACTGCCCGATGCCTGCCCACGAGGGCGACTTGTACGACACCGTGCCGTCCGGCTGTACGACCTTGATGCCGTACACAGAGCGCTTGAGCTCCTCGTCGGCCCAGATCTCAATCTGGTGGGGGGAATATGGGTACAATAAACATGGTAATATAATAGAGGTGTTATTAGTCAATGAAATATCTGTAGGACACAGAGTGCTTGAGCTCTTCGTCGGCCCAGATCTCAGTCTGGGTGGTGAAAATAGAGCGTGCGAAGGTTGGTGCATCAGGTAGGGGCGTGTCCTGACGCAGTTTGATGGAGCCCGCACACCGACACCTCAGGAATTCTGGTATGCAGGTCGCACTTCTTGCCTCGCGCCCCCTCCTCCCCCCTGGCTTTACGCCCGCCTTCCTCCAGAAGACGCGTTCTGCAATCTATGCATCTTGCGTACGCTACAGGATGCGACACAGGCGGCATTATTATCCCCCTCCCGCGCTCTTGGTGCCACACGGCACAGCACGAAGCAGGGGAGCCCCCTACGCCCATACCCCGGGCCCCTACCTTGCGGATGCTGGTGGAAGCGGCGCATGCGGCGTTGTCCCCCTCCTGCACCATGGGTGCAACACGGTACAGCGCGAAGCAGTAGGCTGTGGAGTTGCTGCGGCGGCCGGGCTCCGAGGTGGGCAGGGAGGCCACGGCGAAGGGCGTGGAGGAGGGGCGGCGCGTCTCGCAGCTGCAGGGGCGAAGTGGAAGGCGGAGGATTGCGGGGGACCGGGAATTAGAATGTCAGTCAGCAAGGCGCGTTCGTGATGTCCCACGCTGCTGCTGCTGCTGCTGCTGCTGCTGCTACTGTCCGTGCCATACGGGCACGAGCCGTACCGCCCACGCTGCGCTGTGACACACGCAGGCAATCGACACGCAGTTGGGCACGCGGCATGCCCACTGTGGAAAGAGCCCCAGCAACACAATGCACACGGTAGGCGGTACGGGCACGCGCTAGCTCACGGCGCGAGGTAAGCAGGTATACCGTACACTGTCGCATGTACAACGTGAAACCCACCTGGTGAAAGGGAAGGGCAGGGGCGGCGGCAGACACGACTGGCGCAGGGAGGCTGCCAGGCAGTCGGGCGAACCGTCCGCCGCCTCAACAGCAGCCTGTAGCTTGTAGCCGTACAGCTGTGGGGGGCCGAGGGAATAACACGATTTCGGGAATTCAGGTAATGGCAGCCGGCAAAATGCCAGTCACGACGAGCCCTGTGTGGGTGAATGTGGCAGGTGGGTGTAGCTGTTCGCGTTAAGCCACGTGACCACAGGTGCCAGCTGCCCGCCTGTTTTGTGGCCTTTCCACGTGCATTGGGCCCGAATGACCCCTCGTACGGCAGGCTCCGTACCATTTTTCACAACTAAAAGTTAAGGCTGTGCGTGCCGCCGTCGGAACCGTTGCTTCAAGACCTATCCAGCGAGCCCCTGCATGACCTTAACTTTTTGTTGTGTAAAATGTTATAGCAGCCCAAAGTGAGGACATGTGCCCCCTAGGTACTGGAACCCGGTTGCCCGTGACCACATGTGCCAGCTGCCCAGCAACAATACCCACGCTCTCACGCCCACGCAGCCATGGCCATGCAACGAGCAAGCTCACCTTCGCCGGGCAGTTGCCGCTGCTGTTTGCTGCCATTGCCGTTTGCATCCAGGAGCCAAGCTTCGTGGTAACAAACTCGCCCATCAGCTGGCCCTCAGCTGCGGAGGCGAAGGCGCCGCACACCGCAATAGACTCCCCGGTGCAGGAGGAGGGCGCGAACTGGGCAGGGAGCATGGGAAGGCAGGGGGGGAAAGGTTAGCGCAACAAGGTAAGAGGTTGTCGGGAGGATGGTGTATGTCGAGGGAGTCGAAGGAGGGTGCATGGCAAACGGGGGAGACCCGCACAGCACGCAGGAGATGGGCGCGAGCTGCGTGCAGCACGGGACAGGGGGCCAGGGAGGCACAGCTGGGCACGCCCTGTTTGATGGGCGGTTATGGGGCAGGATCCAATGGGGGTGATGTAGGGGGTGAGTCCCACTGCTTCCTCCAGGCCTTGTGCTCCCTGGTCGCCACCGGGGGAGCTCCCGTGGCCCCAACATCCCGTGGCACACGCACTGCAAAACATGCCGCCCGCCCGCATGCAACCCAGAATTTGAGCCACACAAGCGCACACCTGCGCCGCCAGCTCTATGTACAGGTTTAACGCCCGGCCGTTGAGGTCCGAGGCGATGGTGGCGACAGTGCAACACACCCGCATGCCCGCTGCCCTTAATACACACCTAAGACACACACCCACCTGCTCCGCCAGCTCTATGTCCATGTTTGCCGCCTGGCCGTTGAGGTCCGAGGCGATGGTGGCGGCGGTGCGGGCGCAGTCCATGGGCATGAAGCGGAAGGGCGTGGGGCCCTCAGCCGGGGGCTTGGACGCCAGCCTCACGCTGGCACACACTGCACGTGCGGACGGGGGACGAGTTGCAGGGGGTGCAAGGTTGATACACACCGTTGCCACAGAACTCGCACACAGTTGACAAAAGCACTAGGCATCACGTACTTGGACACCAGGGTCATGCTGGCTCACACTGGGTTTCGGGAGCGACTGTATGGGGTGGGATGTCGGGACACGCAGGATAGCACACGTGGCAAGCCACCGGGCGTCACGTGCCAGGGGTACCTAGGAGAAGGTGGCGGAAGGTGCCCATCCCACGCCCTAGCCCTGACGCTTACCCTTGCATGCCTCGCGCTGTGGCTTAGGGGAAGGAGAGGGAGCGGAGGAGGGGGAGGGGGAGCCGTAGGCGGGGGCTGGCGAGGGGGTGGGAACAGGGGCGGGTGAAGGAGAGGCGTACGACGGGACCGGTGCGGGCGTGGAGTAGGCTGGTGGTGGGGCCGTGGATGGAGACGGTGAGGGGGAGATGTAGGGTGAGGGCCCTACCGGGTGCGTAGGGACAAGAGAGGGGGAGGGGGCGATTGGGGAGGGCGGCGGGGGTGCGGTGGGGACGAGTGGGTAGGCGGGGGTGGGGGGCCTGGGGACTGGGGGTGGGGAGGGGAGAGGAACGGAAGGCAGGGGAGCCTCAGGGGAAGGGGGAGGGGAAGGGAGGGGCGACGGAGGGGCGAAGGGAGAGGGGGAGGGGGGAGTGGAGGGTGTGGGGGAGGGAGGCGGGGAGGGGGCGGGAGAGGGCGGCGGGGAGGGGGCGGGAGAGGGAGGCGGGGAGGGGGCGGGGGAGGGAGGCGGGGAGGGGGCGGGGGAGGGAGGCGGGGACGGGGCGGGAGAGGGAGGCGGGGAGAGGGCGGGAGAGGGAAGCGGGGAGGGTGCGGGCGAGGGAAGCGGGGAGGGCAAAGGTGCCGGGGTGGGTGCCGGGGAGGGGGAAGGAGACGGGGAGGGTACGGGCGAGGGTGCTGGGGTGGGTGCCGGGGAGGGGGACGGAGACGGGGAGGGTACGGGCGAGGGTGCTGGGGTCAGCGGTGCGGCCACGCTGAAGCTGGAGGTGGGGCAGCAGTCAATGTTGGTGTCGAAGACGGCCACGCTGCACACGCCGGGGGCGGCGCCGGGCGGCGGCACGCACAGGGTCTCCAGGGAGGTGCATGGGCCCGTGGCCAGGGTGAAACACAGCTCTGAGCCGTCGGCGGCGTCGGCGGAGACGCCCAGCTGCGAGAACTTGAGCACGCGGGCGGAGGGTGGGCCGTTGGGGGTGCGGTCGAAGGAGGGCTGGACCTGCGCGTTGGTGCGGGGGTGGGTGGTTTGGGGTCTAGGTGAGGTTGAGGGGTTGAGGGTTGGGTGAGCGCGGGTGGAGGAGTACGGGTGGGAAGGTGGGGGAGGTGAGGTGTGGCCTCCTGTGCGGCAGCGAGCACCTCCGGAAGGTGTTTGCTGCTGCCATGCTGGCATGTAGGTAAATGGTGGGTAGTGGTGAGTGCGGGGCGGCAGTGCGGATAGCGGTGCGTACCTTGGTGGGCAGGCCGTTTATGGTGGCGGTGGCTTTGGAGGCGTGGACGTCGCATTCGGTGTCTGCGTTGGCGGGAAGGTCGGGAATCAAGATGTTAGCTTGTCAGGTCGAGGGCTTCTTACGCAAGTCACAACAGGTCCTTAAAATGCACGGTATGCATTTGTTCATGATTTTACGATGCTCAAGATTTGAACCTCGCGAAGGGTACGGTAGCTGCAGGGTATCGCAGCTTAAGTACAACGGAGTCCAAAAGACGAGCTACTGCGGCGGAAGGCAAAGCGATACCTAAGACATGACCGCCGAAGACTGTTACTTACATATGTTCAGTTCAACCTTGTGTAGATCTGGAAACAGCAACCATGTCAGGGAGCAGCAGGTAAGGTAGGGTGTCAGCTGTCTTGAAAGCCGGCGAAAGCGGGCCATGCGTATTATCGAGACCACACCAGCAATTTAACATTGTATATTTTTTTGATACCAAATCTGGCTGTATAAGAAGCTTACCCGTGGAGCAGCAGCGGCTGGTGCAACTTGGGATGGCAGGCTTGTTGATGGTCAAGCAGTAGGTCGAGTTCCCTCGTGATACCGCGTTTGATACATAGAAGTAGCTCTGCAGGACACGCGAAAGGACAGACGCGGAAGTGGTCAGCATGCTGCTGCCGATCAGGTCCTAGGAGGCGCTGCAATGTGCATGCCCTGCCTGTCGGCCAGGCTGTAAGCCGAAGCAGCACACTTACTGGTCTCCGTTGACAAGTGCAAAAAGGAAACGTCCCCACTAGCGCCTCTGTGCGGATAATGAGGCTGGCCCTGTGCAAGGGGACAAACGAAGAGCCTCAGCAGCGGCGACATACGGCTGTTTGCGTTCGATTCTTGCGTGGCTCTTGAGGCTGCTTTGTCTGTCTTTCGCGACAGTTTGAAAGCCAGTGCAATATACAGCTGGGCGTCAGAGGCAGCGTAGCCGTGCTTGAATCATAGTGTTACTCACAGCACGAGGAAGACCCCGAGGGTCATACAGCTGCGCGATTGCATTTTGTACTTGGACGTCATTTGTGTTAGCGACTTACAGCTTTGTCCTATGTTGTATCTTAGCGTCCTCTGTGATACCTAGTTACAAGGCTTGCGCGAATTTGTGTTTGGTTCCGGAGCAGTTGTACCCCTGGAAGAGCACGAGACTGGTGGCTTCTGTATGACGATAGCAGCCTTTGTTGCAAAACTAGTGTGCGTTTTCACAGAACATGTGCGCTTTCAGCTACAAGGGCCGGCGCCCGCTGACCTACCCCGGCTCGCTGACTGACCGCGAAGGTATCATGCATCTGAAGGGCAGCTGTTACGTGTCCAGGCGGAAGCCTCAGAATCCAACGTAGTAGGAAAATAGCAGTGTCCACAGTAACCATACCGGGATCGTTTGTCAGTCGCTCGAGCCCCGCCGCTTGGCGGCAGGATTGCCGACATGTCACCAGTTGAGCCGCACCAAGCCACACCTATGCAGCCCCGCAAACGATGTATGCATGGCGTGTAATCTACATACAAAATAGTTTATAACAGGGTTCGTAGGATTCAAGAAGTCGAAGATAGGCGACCGCCCAGGCAGGCCGAGGCGGGTGCGGCCGTCGTCCTTCTGGGCATGCTTATCCAACGCGTAAAGCGCTAGGTGTCCGTGCTCTGCTCTGGACATTCGACATCAGCAACAACAGGTTGTCCAAGTCAGCCTGGACTCGGGAGCTGGGTGTGACCAGGTGTGACTGGTGGCTGGAGTCGTGTGGGGGTGCCTGGAGGCGTGTAGGACATACCGGTACAGGTGCCGCAGCAGGGTGTCGAGGGCCTCCTGTTCTTGTCTTTGCGGGGATGCCGGCCATGGCATAAGCTTTGCAGCTTAGCGTGCCTTGATATCATGTCGTGCAGCAGCGCATGTGTACGCGCTGTCCAGTTAAGCGCCTTGCAGGCATGTGCGTGCACATCCAACAGCAACGCCAGCATGTCACCGTACGGTACACAGCAAAGGAAGGGCTTCGCCCCCCTGAATGCGCTTCGCGCCGGGGGCTCAGCCCAAAAAGCAACCGAGATGCCGTAATCTCGCAAAGCCGCGGCCCGCTGCAGCAGTACGGCGTACGTACCAGGAGAAGGGGGGAGGCAGCCATCTTGTGCAAACTCTGGACGGACGGATCGTGCTTTGCAGTTGCCTGCCCCTTGGTCAAGGCAGGTCAAGGCCTCCCCAGGCCTCCCCTGGGCCTCCCTACGCGCAGTACCGGCATCGAACAGGATGGACAGTGGGGAAAAGGGCTGTGTGTGAGCGGTATGCCGTACAGTGAGCAATCTGGGCATGCAGGGAAGGCAGGGGAGGATCTTGGAGACGACAAGTAAGGGCACCTACGCACAGGTCACGACGATGCGAGGCACAGCAGGGTTTCCGAGTGGGGCTTCTCACCCGCCCGTGCGTGTTCCTGCTCGGTCAACCCTGGTCAGCCCTCATGCGTCAAGCGCAGCACCAGCGTACGCCATCTGAGTTTGGAGGTAGAGTGGCCCCACAGTTGGTCCAGGGGCAAGGGTGGGGGCAGGGGTGTTGTAACGCAGCGCACATCAGGGGGGCACACATGCAGGACCAGTCTGGGACCAGTAGAGGTCGGCAGGTGGACTCCTCGGCGCCATCGGCAGCGGGCATTTGCTGCTACAGCCATCCGTTGCGCCTACAGCTACTACACATTTACTTGACGTTCATTTCGCTTTATTACAGGCTTACTTCCACTGGGCCAAGGCGTAGTTCCGCCGAAAATGCCCGAAAGCCGACAACGGATCGAATGCCAGGCTAATCTTTGTTTAGTAAGAACGTCAAGCGTAGCAGTTGACTATCTGCCGTGCCGTGGCAGCTCTTGCAACGGCCGCCCAACGGCCGAGACGCGAGAGTGTTCGCTAGTGGGGCGTCAGCCATGTGCCACGTCAACCGTAAGGTGCAAAAACCGCGAACGAGATGCTATTCCTTGCCACGTGGGCAAACAGGTGGGTCGCAGCCTGCAACAGGCCTGGGCGTACGTTGCGCTGTGTGTGCGTGCCGGGTACCGTACATGTGCCGCTGGGTTCGTTGACGCAAGGCATTGGAGCGCCCCGTGAACACCGGTGACCGTGCACCCATCAGCCAAGGTGGGTGCTTCCAGCTGCTGCGCTGCTGTTAAATGTCTGCTGTGTAACGGAATCTTCCTTTCTGCTTTGGAAAGGTTCTGCGGGTCAAAGGCTTACTCAAGCTCCGAAGACTTCAACGGAAAACCCTGCGCCCAGGACGGGCGGTGGGGAACACCTCCTTTATTGACAGCGCAATGTGGGCCTGGATTGCAAGATGGAGGATGACCTTCTCCAAAAGCTCTTGGTACCAAGCCTCTGCGGCTGGAGGCCGGCGGCCGACAGGTAGGGCCTTCCGCAGCTCACGCACCGACCGCATGCACACCACTTGCTTCGCCCCGCACTAGTACCTGCTTCACAAATTGCTTTTGTTTATGCGACTGCGTTCTGCGCGTCAGGAGGGTAGTCGGGCGGCTGCCTTCCTGTTCTTCTGTACACTAGGGATGGGGCTCTCAATTCGTGCTTGCAGGCTGCACGGACTATGTCTGGTACACAGTTAGTAGACAGCGGCTCTTCCTCCTGACCCCAACCCAACCCCAACGCTTGCTTCCCCGCCTGCCCCTGATGCTCACCCCTTCACTCGCCGTCAGCCGGCGCTATCCGGCTGGCCCGTACACCGCCGAAAACCGCGCCCCTGCACATGCAACCGCCCGGCCCAGCTACGAAGCAAACACGCCCCGAACCAATGCCAAAGACCAGCAGGGGAGGACCTCCCCTGCTCAAGGCCGCCGCTCCGCTGCAGCTAATACACCTCTTCCTTGCGTCCGTAGCGGTGGCTTGCATGGGCGTCCTCCTGCTGCTCTTCTCTCCACTACTTGGCCTTGTGGCGGTACTCCTTCTCTGCCCGTACCCTGAGCGACAGGTGGGTGTAAAATTGTCGTCTGTGCCTGCCGGCCACGGAACTGTGTATGAGCTGTTGCCTTTGGGTATGCCGTACAGCACGCTGGCCCCCAGCCATGACACGGCGGGGCACCGTAGTGGCTTGATCTTTGGGTACTTGATTCTATTTTATCACTTATGTTTCATACGGTAGGGTTGTATGCCTGACATTCCAGGTATTGTGGCCACACCTGGTATATTGTGCTCTGGCCCGTGCGTACACGTACGGCAACTCAAAACCACACAAAGCTTTATACACGCACACACTGTCCACACGGCACACGCTCCGCTTGCTTGTTGACGCAATCTACCTATCTCGTGCACCTGTGCAGACGCCGCCGGCTGCCCTGTTGGACAACGGCGGGGGCTTCGACGACCTGGCCACCCCTGGCCCCGACGCCAGCAGCAGTCAGCCGGAGTGCGAGTGCCTCGACCTAACCAAGGTGTTCCCGGAGGAGGAGAAGGACAGAGAGGCACTTCGTTTGGCGTTCGAGCGGGGAAACAGGCACTTTGAGCAGGGCCAGGTGGGTTACTTGGTAGTGACCTGGCAGCCCTGTGCTCGACGCTAAACGACAAGTTGAGCAGTGGTGGCACACTGTCCTCCGACTGCGCTGTGGGACGCTGGTAATTTTATGACCGTGGCTTTGTATGGCGCCGAGGGCCCCACCTGCGCTCGTGTGCCAACTGCACGGTGGTTCGTGTTGTGCGGAGTGATTGTACAGAGCTGATGAGGAGGTCCCGTACACCCCGCGCACATCCCTGCGCAGTACGACAAGGCTGCGGCCGCCTACACCGACGGACTGCGAGTCGCCCGCTCCTAGTCCGACCAGGCCAAGCTCCTTTACAACCGCAGCGCAGCATATGCCAAGTGGGTTCGGGCGGGGCGGCAAAAGGGTGTGGTGACATCGGTGGTGGGGCGTGCATGTGGGTGCCGGCCCGGCAGGTGCTGTTTGGGGAAGGCTTGAAGGTGCTTCAGGTGTGCTGAGCAGTACTGATTCCGGTGTGGATACGAAATGGACCTGCACACAGCTGGGTGGCCTGCCACCTGGGCAAGCGGCGCCCTAGGCGGGGAGAGGAGGCACCAAGGCAGGGAGTACGGTACGGCATAGCGCTGGGGGCGCGCTAAGGGTCCACGAGGGATCGCTTTGGTATTTCAGGGCCCTCAGAAAGACCTCGGCGTAAGATCGTGATACATCCCACACATGAAGCTTTCACGCCAATCAAGCCCCCTCCCTCCCTCCCTTTCCCCCAGCCTGTCACGGCTGTACCGGTCTCAACCCGAGCGGTGCGCTGAGGGTGGCGAGCTGCTGGACCTGGACCTCGCAACCCTGGCTCAGGTGGGTCGGGTTGAGAGGCCCATGCATAGATAAAGAAATATGAATGTGAATAGGAATACAAATACAAGCTTAACTGTGTCGAACCCACCACCCTGAGCGGGATGAGAGGGTTACGCCAAGATGCAGGGCAAGCGCGTTATCATGCCTTCGTGCCTGGTGTTGGGAACGGCACGTGTCCACGTCGCCGGTCTGACACGTGCTATGGCACGGACCTGGACCCCTCTTCCCTGGTTGCGTTGGTGGGTTGGGAGGCACATGCGTGCATAGTAGCATGACTGTTTCATAGACCACCGGGTCACGGCCCCCCTGGCCCTCTCTGGCCGTAGGCATGCATGCACGCAGGCAGCACATGGCTGGGCCACCTGCAGGGCAGGGGACACATGCTGCTGCATGTGCGCACACGTGCACAGCGCCAGGCCGGGATGACACGTGTATGTTGCGTGCCACGCGCCACGCCTTGTTAGTTGAACGAGGTACGGCACCGTGCGCACCGGTCTGGCTTGTCCATAAAACCAGTAGGCCCACATACACCAACACGCCGTGCTGGTCAGCCCTCACCTTTTACTCACTGGGACACCGAAGGTTAGCACATTTCAGGTGAGCAAGTTGGGCGCAGTCGCACGAGCTCTGTTTTGCACTGCCGCTGGAGCCGAAGCCGGACATGTCAACCCCTCCTCCAAGACCAGGTTCCGTCCTACAACGTCACGGCTCTGGTCTTAGACTGGCACATATACACCAACACGGCAGGAACCGGACCTCCCAGCATGTGACAGGGCCGCATATATAGCCACCTCCCTGACAGCCTGCATGCTTGTTTGATGCATGTTGCATGCACGGACACGTGCTCGCTGCTCGCATGAGCATGAGCATGCGCGTGAAATGCGTGGGCCGTGTCCGCACGACGTGTGCGTGCCGTTTGCCACGTGTCGTGTCGTCCGAACGCGTGTGTGTGCCACGTGCCCCCAGATGGCGCTCCAGGACGCGGGCAACGCCAGCCGGAGGCGTCCGGCATGGGCTAAGGCTCACATGCGGGAGGTGGGTTCGGGTTGGACGAGGCGTGGAGATCGGTTGGCCAAAATACAAACCCGCGCCCGGGTGCTGTAATACCCGGATTGTGGCAGGTACTGCGAGGGGACAGTAGCAGTACCGGTAGGCCGGGAGCGGCAAGGATCCTTAATGGAACGCGCCACTGCGTGCAGTACACCGCCCGTTGCTCTTTCGTAAGGGGTAACGGAATCGTGACTTCGACGCAGGAAGATCCCTCACTCCCTGCCCGCCGTTGCGGACTCTCGACGAGTTACGACGTGCAATGCCGTGCGGGCGACCAGCAGGTGCTCAGCGCCTACCTGCTCCCTACTTCCGTGCTACCTACCTACCGCGGTAGTCCCTACTTCCGTGCCTGTCGCCACGCAGGGGGCTGCCCAGTACCTCCTGGGGCACTACGGCTTGGCACGAACCGCCTTCCTAAAGGGCCTGAAGCTGGACCCCCTCTACATGCCGCTGCAGGTGCGTGCGGCATGTGTATTAATGTCGGTGGCATGTGTATAAGCGTGTGCTTGGTGTTGGTGCTGCGCGGGAGGGCCTAACACTGGCCCCTCCCTACATGCCGCTGCAGGTGCGTTCAGCATGTGTATTAACGTCTGCGGCATGCGTATGAATGTGTGGGGCCATGGGCGTGAGTATTTGAGGTACAAGGTGCTAGCCTATCCACCCGCTGTACCGGGCGTGGCGTACGACATGACGTAAATCCATATGGAAGCCAGGACGTACGGGTTGAGGGTGGGGCCGAAACGGTGTGTTCCGGGTCTGCGTACAGCAAGAAAGCCCAGATGCGCTACCTAAGGCGGTTTCCTTGCGTGGGGCCCGAATGATGTGGTGCTGCTGGATTTCCACCCATGCATGTGATGAACGGTGCGTGGGCAGTGGCTGCCGAGCCGCCAACCGCCTCCACGTGTCCCAGTAACCACGAGAGCGTGCCCATCGCCAATGAACTGCTCTACTCGCCAACATAACAACAGTACCACACGCTTCTGTTGCATGCCTTGGCCGCAGGTTGGCCTGTGCGAGGTGCAAGCGCGGCTGCGGAACGCTGATGGCCCTGGTGGTGGCAGCACGGCCCGCGATGGAGCTGCAGCTGGCGGTCAGCAGGCCGGTGCCTCCACCTCCTCCGCCTCCACCTCCGCTTCCACCTCTGCAATGCGGCATCACTCGCTGCTGCCGAGTGGCCCCCCGAAACCGGCCGCGCGCGAGGAGTGGGGCTGCTGCCTGTGCGCGGACCTGCTCTTCGAGCCCGTCACCACGCCCTGCGGACACACCTTCTGCAGGTGGGTTGTCGGGAGGGGGGCACGGCACGTGGCAGGGCACGTGGTCTGCGCATACCCTGACGGCAGATGGGGGTACGACTCGGTGGGCACGTGTCTGCAGGTGGGGTACGGAGGAGGGCAGGTGCCATGCGGACACGCCTTCTGCAGGTGGGGGTTGTGCGTTTCTTCGCATGCACTCCGTCCTTCGCATGCACCCCTCCGTACGTGCCGCCCTGGTGTGTCCACGCTGTCCACGTTTGCTGCACACGAGCGTCGTGTTGCTTGGTATGTAACGCGTGGCTGCTGCGAATGGACAATCAGCTGCTTCCTTCAGCACGCGCTGCGGACTGTCACAACGTGGCGGCCGACGGAACAGGAAGCCTTGCACAGCCGCCTTTGCCGCTTACCGGCATTCAGCGAATTACTGCTTTCGATGTACGCTATTCTTACCCACAGGGAGTGCTTGGTGCAAGCTGTGGCCTACGGACGGAGGTGCCCCGTGTGCCGTAAGGTAGGGTGGGGGGGTACCGGTAGGGTACCTGGATCGGTGAGGGAAGGGGTCTGTGTGGGGGTGGGACGGTGGCCTCAGGGGTCAGGGCTGAAGGCGGCCCCTTGCTTGTGGGTCCACTGGCCCGGGCGTTGGCGCACAGCACACTGCTGGGCGGAGCTGCAGCGGATAGACAAGCTAAGGGCCGACAACCCAGAGCCCGGATGATCCAAATGAAGTACCGGTACCAGTGCCTGGTGTCAACAGCAGCTTGCTTTTGCTCCTTTCCAAATTCCCTGCCGCACCATCAAGCATCAACGACTGTCTGCCTGCCTGCCTCCACCCCTTCAACGTTGGGTTGCCTTCAGGAGCTCCTCGTGAACCCTGCCCAGTTGAGTCCCTCCTTCACCTTGGCTGCTGCTATCGCACGGGCCTATCCCAAGGAGTATGAGGAGCGGAGGCGGGAGGCGGTGGCGCGGGCGGGGAGGGGAAAGGGGAAGAGGTAGCTAAGGGAGGCGGTGGCGCAGGCGGCGAAGGAAAGGGGAAGGGGTAGGGAAGGAGGGAGGCGGTGCGGGTGGGGAAGGGAAAGGGGAA
>VFQN01001227.1_pt1 | contig 44106 bp, 32 predicted proteins | sample 3512371 | NCBI WGS metagenome assembly VFQN01 (sample SAMN10412370, study PRJNA504923) | tailings metagenome | isolation source: Replicate 2 from Balatoc abandoned mine | place: Philippines: Itogon, Benguet | collected 2017-08-28 | reverse complement strand
TTTTACGGTAATTCACTGGATATTTTTTCGGATGTATATACCAACGGTAAAACTCAAAAAGATAAATTGATTGCCCAAATTCCTCTTTATCAGTCAAATCCGTGTTTGGTCGTTATTCGTCAGGCAAGTCTTTCTCCCAATGCCTATCGCTACCTCAAATTGGTGCAGGATCAGTCAATCAATACCGGTACATTGGCCGATACCCCCCCCGCGCCAATCAAAGGAAATATTGTCAATGAAGCTGATAAAGCAGAGTTGGTGTTGGGCTATTTTATGACCGGGATGGTCAATGAAAACCGCTATTGGCTTGATCGAAAAAATACATCTGGTGGACAGCCAGACGGCCTTTTCTATATAAAAAATGGTCGAGAACCTAACTTAGAACCCCCGTTTCTGTATCGTCTCAGTGTTCCTAAAGCAATTTGTGTGAATAGCGAAAATCGCACCTCAAATTCACCTTCTGGATGGCGTTTTTAACGATAACCTTGCTTTGTGCCCATGCATTATGAATTTTAAATTTTTACCTCTTCTCCTCCTGTTTACGTTTGAGGGTTTTGCACAACGTATTATCAAAATGGAAGGAACCATTGTGGACTCACTCTCAAATCAGCCTATCAGCGGAGTGGCGGTATCGACGGTTGCCAACAATAAGATTTATGGACAAATCTCCGATCAATCAGGTCGTTTTGCATTGTTTCTTCCTGCGGGAGATCATATCATTTCATTCAAATTGTCGGGGTATGTACCTCAGTGGCGTTCTATAAACGAAAAATCGCCTGACCAAACACTGACTATTTATTTTCAAAAAGTAGAGCATCAACTTGAGCAGGTGATTGTATCTACCAAGGGGTATGATGAAAATATCAGGAAGCCTCTGTTGGGCGTCAATCAAATTGACATCAAAGCTTTGAGCAAAATCCCTGCGGCCTTTGGCGAGTTGGATTTTTTGCGTGGTATACAGATGTTGCCAGGCGTTTCGAGTGTTGGAGAAGCCTCCAATGGTGTTAATATTCGAGGAGGGACCACCGACCAAAACCTGATTCTTGTGGATAATACCCCTATTTTTAATCCTACCCACATGTTTGGGCTTTTCTCGGTGATTCCGCCAGATGCCATCAGCAACTTGGATCTTTATAAGGGCAATGTACCTGCCCGTTTTGGTGGGCGTGCGGCGGCCGTCATGGACATTTCTCTCAAAACACCAGATGTAACCAAATTTAAAATGACTGGCGGTCTGAGTTTGATTTCTGAAAAATTAATGGTCAATGTCCCTATTATCAAAGACCGTTTGGCAGTGTATATTGCGGCACGAGGTGCGTTTCACGATTTTTTACTACCTGTTTTTTCAGAAGATCTAGACAGTGTCAGGACGCGCTTCAGCGAGGTAGTTGGAAAACTCTTTTGGCGGATTAATGCTAAAAATACCTTATCGCTGATGGGCTATTTCAGCAATGATTATTTTCAAACCAACCTGCTCGCCACTTTACCCAATGTAGTAGGCGAAACCACTTTCTTTGAACATAAAACCAACAACTATGCCCTCAAATGGGTGAGTCTGCTGACACCCAAGTTAGATTGGCAAACGACGCTTACCGTAGCTAACTATGACCCCACTATAGGTACCATCGAAACGGCCACTCGCAACAGAGTACGTTTAGAATCAGGCGTTTATCAAAAACAAGCTACTTCCGCTTTTAATTATCAAAGCAAAAACTCCAAATGGGAACTGGGCACAAGCTTTACCAAATACCATATTAAGCCTGGGATATTAAACCCAGGAAATAGTACAAGTGTAAATGCACTGACACTTCCTTCCGAGTTTTCGCAGGAAGCAGATGTATTTATTGATGGTGAAATTTCGAAAAAACAATTTGCGGCGACTTTTGGGCTGCGATACTCCTATTTCATGGCCTTGGGCCCTGCTGATTTACGCACCTATCAGCCCAATGAGCCCAGAGATGATTTGTCAGTAATTGAATCTCAACGCATCGACAAAGGCAAAATCATGAAGGCGTATGGAGGTTTTGAGCCGCGTTTAGGAATACGCTACGCTCCAAACAATGCACTGTCTTTTAAGATAGGATACAATTTAATGAGGCAATACATACAGATTGCTTCCAATACCACAACACCTATTCCTACCTCACGCTGGAAAACCAGCGATGTGCATATTCGTCCGCAAGTGAGCCACCTGATTACCGGTGGATTATACCGCTCTTTTAAAAATGATATTTATGATTTTACTTTGGAAGGTTATTTCCGAAAGTCAGAAAATAGCATTGACTATAAGCCTGGAGCTGATTTTTTGTTACAACCTTTTCCCGAAACCCAATTAGTGCAGGGCCTAAGCAAAGCCTATGGAGTGGAGGTAATGTTTTCAAAAAAGAAAGGGAATTTTACGGGTTGGATTAACTACACTTATGCCCGTACTTTTAACAAAACGTATGCTGATGTGAATGTGTTGGAACAGGTCAATAACGGCAATTGGTACCGGGCCAACTATGACCGCCCCCATAGTTTCAACCTGTCTATTAATTTAACGGCAGATAAGCACAACTCCTTTTCTTTTAACTTTGTCTATTCTACTGGGCGGCCGTATACTGAGCCAGTTGGGTTTATTGAATACCTCAACAATTTTTATCCTTATTTCGACGAACGCAACAATAACCGAATCCCGGCTTATCATCGCTTAGATTTGGCTTGGCATATCAAAAACCCCTCCATGAAAGAGGATAAGCGTTGGAAAGGGAACTGGGTGTTTACCGTTTATAACCTTTATGCCCGAAAAAATGCCTATTCTGTCTTTTTCAAAACCGAAAATGGTGCAGCCCGAGCCTATAAACTCCAAATATTTGGCGCTCCTATTGTTTCGCTTGCTTATAATTTTAACTATGAATAGCTTGTTTGCCCTTTCTCCTGCAAAAAATAAAACAAGAAAATAGTACAGGAACCTATGTTTCTAACTGTTTGAAAGTTATCTGGCATAGTTTTTCAATAGATTAGACCGCTTTAGAAAAATCATTTTTAACAAAAAACCTTAGCTGTGCCGCAAAACATCCTTATTTTGGGGGCAAGAGCGCCCATTGCCCTTGAGATGGCGCGGAGCTTTGGCAAACAAGGCCACCGCATCGTCATGGCAGATTCGTTGCGGTTTACCTTGGCGCGGTGGAGCAAGTACGTAGCGGTTTATTACCATTTACCACCGCCCGCTTACGCATTTGGAGCATTTCAAGAAAAACTCAAGCAAATCATCATCGACGAAAAAATAGACCACTGCCTCCCCACTTGTGAGGAGGCTTTTTTCGTGGCGATGGCCAAAGATTCCTTGCCTTGTCAAGTCTGGACGGCTGGCCTTCAATTGATGCACCAACTCCACCGAAAAGATGCCTTTATTGAGCTGGCAAAAGGATTTTTTATCGTACCTGATACGGTAAATGCGGCGGATTTTAACGATTTTGAAAATGCAAATGCCTACGTTTTCAAGCCCATTTATTCCCGTTTTGCTAATTTTACGCTCCTCCGACCAACAGTTGCCCAAATAAAACAAATCCCTGATTCAACGGCGTGGGTAGCTCAACGATTTATTAGTGGCAAAGAAGTCTGCGTTTATTCCATTTGGGCCCACGGAACCCTAAAAGCCCTTACAATTTATCACCCTAAATACCGCGTCGGAAAAGGCTCAGGAATTTATTTTGAGCCCGTTACTCATCAAGCGCTTATCTCTTCCATCAAACGATTTGGGGAAGCGATTGGTTATCATGGCCAATTAAGTTTTGATTTTATCATTCAGCCCGACGGTACGCCTGTGGTGCTGGAATGCAATCCGCGCGGCATCAGCGGGGCGCATTTGATTGGCAATGATTTGGCGCGCTGTTTTCTAGATGATACTTTCCAACTTCTTAATCCGAGCCAAAAGCACATGGCCGTTAAATTTGCTTTTCTGATTACGCAGCCGCACTTGATGTTGAATCGGGATTTTTACCGAGCCAACGACGTGATTTTCAGCGGCAATGACCCCTTACCGTTGTTTTTACAACCGTTGAGTTTGGTAGAAATCTTAAAAATCAAGTTATTGCAAAACAAAACGCTGTTACAGGCTTCTACTCAGGATATTGAGTGGAATGGATAAATTCATGATCAAGTGGCTGCTTCCTTCGCAAATTCCTAACCCGCAAATACGGGCGTGGGCGGAATTGTTTGAGCAGCATCCGTCCCAACAACTCATTGAAAACGTTCGTACAGATTTTCGACTTTTATCCATCAACGACCGCTGGTTTCTGCCCGTCACCATCAATAATACAGAGTTTGATAATTCTTACGTTTGCTCTCCCTACACCGCTTGCGTAACCTACTCGATTGAAGAACTTGACCGAAATATCCGAAATCCTTTTCTGAACAAATCGTTGAACCTACTCCTGAAAGGCACATCTAATTGGCTGATTCGCAACGAAATAAACAAAACCATTCACGTCAATAACTTTCTACTTTCCACCAACCCTTACCCCGATTGGCATGGAATCTATTTGCCGCAAATTGTCCGTTTTCTGACCGAACAATTCCCCCAACACACCCTCATTTTTAGGTCACTCAACCAAGTTCAACATTCTCTTTTGCTACACGAATTTGAACGATACGGGTTTCGAACTGGCGCTAGTCGGCAGGTATATTATTTTCACCCACACGCCCAAACCTGGTCTAAACAAAACAACATTGGCAATGACCGCCGACTGGTACAAAAATCTGAACTGACTTACGTCTCACCCACACAAATTGGTGGTTATGTTTCGCAAATCAGAGAACTTTATAATCAATTATACATCCAAAAATACTCCCAACACAATCCGCGCTTTACGGAATTGTTTTTTGAGAAAGCATTTTCCAATCAACTTTTTCGGTTTGAAGGATACCGCAACGACGAAGGGTTATTGAAATCGGTGGTGGGTTTGTTTGAATTAAACGGCACTATCACCTCACCCATCGTGGGTTATGACACATCCGAAAGTCTCAAAAAAGGGCTCTATATTCAAGCCATTGATTTGATTTTCAGACGAATGCACCAAACCAACCAAGTACTGAATCTAAGTTCTGGGGCGGCATCTTTCAAGCGATTACGCGGCGGACAGGGCCATTTGGAATATTCAGCCATTTATTTCAACCATTTGCCAGCCGCACGCCAGCAAATGTGGAAAACGCTGTTATTTTTACTCAACAAAATCGGTATTCCGTTGCTTGAAAAATATGAGTTATAGCGAAAATACCTGGTGGCCGCTGGGGTTTGAGCGTGATTTCAAGGCCAATCAGCCCTGTCCTGTTTCATCACGTTTTGGTGCGTTGGTTATTTATAAAACCAATAACCAATGGGCGGGATTTAAGGATATTTGTCCGCACCGTGGTGCACCGTTGTCGCAGGGCTGGGTGCAAAACGGCGAGTTGGTTTGTCCGTATCACGGCTGGTGTTTTAACAATAAAGGCAAAAATACATTTGTACCCGTCATCAACAAGGCCACCGATGCTGCGTTGGAGTGTATTTCGCTTCGCGTAGAGGGTGGTATTGTATGGGCAACCACTTCTGAAAATGCGCCATTCCCTGCCATTTCTGCCCAAACACAGGATATAATACTGGGGGGAAACACCACCGCAAACTTGCTCAATACGTTAGAGAATTTTCTAGAAGGCAGCCATACCCACTACGTACACAACGGCTTTATTCGCTCAGAAAACACAAAACGCACTCCTCTTAAAGCGCGCCTTTTCCCAAAACCTAATGGTTTTATGGTGGTGTATGAAGCCGAACCAGCCAAAGGATTGCTCACTAAACTACTGCCCAAAAACTACCAACTTCTGACCCCAACGGCGCATTATATTTATCCCAACATCGCAATTTTAGAATACCTTACCCAAGACCAACAGCCGTTGGTTAGGATTGAAGCCTGTCTCAATGAATCCAAGGCGGGATGTACTTATGCGGCGCGGGTTTTTCTGCGGCGCCCTTGGTTGCGTTTTTTGGGTAAATGGGTCGTAAAAAACCTGTTTGGAATCATTATCCATCAAGACAAGCGCATCCTAGAAATGCAGAAAAATAACCTAGATAACTTCCCACAACGTAGTTTTGTGTCTACATCGGCCGATACCGTGGGCAAGGAGTTGTATTTTTGGTTGTATCAACCCCATCAAAAGGCATCAGAAGCTATTGATTTTGAGGTGTATTGGTAAATATTTTAGTTTAATGACGGATTTTGCGGCGTTTTTGGAAACGTAGATTTTGAAGCAAAAATCAATACGTGGACCAATAATCCCAGCACAATCAGCAAAGACAGTTCAAATCGGTTTTGAGAAGCCGAGCCAAGAACGATTTGTCGCGAGCTGTTTGCCACTTTTTCTCCTTCTGAAATTTGAATATTGGACAGCAAATTCAGGTCATTTGACATCACATAAAACGACTTATTCAACACTTTTTTGGCGTTTACGATGTCGGCTACCCCATCATTTTGGTAAAAATAACGCTTTTCCAAGCGCAAGTCTTCGGCCACGTGAGATTTGAATTTGCTGAAAATAACCTCCTCCGCAGGCGTTAGCTTGGTTTTTTCAAATTCATGAATCAGCGCATTAATCGCCTCATTGTGTCGAGAAAGTTGCCCTTTAATCCGATTTACATCCTCATACGCCACACAGCCATCAATGACTATCTTCTTATCTGATAAGTGATGATAGAATTTATAAATGTAGCTTTCTGCGAGCAGCCGGTCCTCATAAACCGTAGAAAACGCCTCTCCTAACTCCGTAAAACTTTGTTTATCAAGCAGATTTTTGACAAATAACAATCCAAAAATAACCGTCAATAGCACGGCAATTTTTAATTTTTGTTGCAAACTATACGCCCATTTCATGGTGAGGAAGGTTAAAAAGTGCGACGAATCAATTATTGGAGCTATTTTTCAAAGATACAAAATCTGTATTAAACCCACGGAAAACGTTTTGGATAAAATCACCGTATATTTGTAAAAACCATTATCTATTTCGGGGAGATGAAACAGTGGCTAAAAGTAGGAATGTGGCTGAGCATTGCCGCCCTGACGGGATGCGATTTGATATTGCCCAAAGCCGAGAGAACCAACGACAATCAGGCAACAACGGGAAAATGTCTGCCCGACCAACCCGTTTCTTTTTTGGAAGAAACCAACCCCGAACGGGGTTTTTATAACCCCAAAGACAGCCTTTACTACGGCACCATCGTTTACGGCGTTTTTTACCGAGGCGGAATTACCAATCCGTGTGAGTTGGTAAAACGCCCGTTTTCCTATAAAAATGTTATTTCACGAAAGTTCAAAATCGTTTGGGAAGGACCCAAAGGCGTCACCTCCGACCGTCAGGCTACCCGGGCATTGATTCGTTTTACGGATAAAGGCTACCAGGATGACGTAGATCGTGACTTACCAAAGCCCGATACGCTTTACCCTTTTCCGTACGAAATCACCGTCAAAGAAGATTCAGGCTACGTGACCCTGCCCACCGCCCGCGAGTACAAATTAGCCCTCCGCAAGGGCTATTCAGGTTTACTCAACGAAGTTAAGTGCGCCGAGGTAAGCCTTTCGACAACGCCTGCTTTTGATACACAGCGTGTCATTTTGGAAAATGCCGGCACGGCCAGCTGGTCGTCGCGTTATTTTTTCAAAGCCGCCGATTTTGCCCCCAACGTTGAATACATCGTTGTGCGTGAAAAGGAATGTGCTACCTGCAACGTTCCCACACCTACCCTCACCGCTTCTACTACTACGGTTGGAAAAGGGGAGGAAACAATTCTCTATTTTTCAGGATGTCCCGTGGTTGATGGAGCACAAGGACCATTGGAATGGTTTTCACAAACCGATGGAAATTCAAAAGAATTAGTCCAACGCTTCAGCTATTCGGCCCGCAATGAGCGCCGATTTTATCCCCAAGTGACCACCACTTATTACCTACGCTGCCAAGGAGATTGGTTTTGCAAACCGCAAAAAGAAGTAAGTATTCGGATAGAAGTAAAATAGTTGGAAGCTATTGGTTATCAATAGCTTCCAACGGACTACTATCTGCGTTTTCGGCGGGTGCCTTTATCTTTGGGCGATGAGCCAGCGCTGCGTTGACGACTCCGTTCGGTGGTATTTTTAAACGATGAAGTACTGCGCGTTGGGTTGGCATCGGCCAACACCAAATCCATGCTTCTACGCGAAATATTGGTCTCTTTGACCTTTACTTTTACGGCATCACCAAAAGTGTAAAACTTTTTGGTGCGCTGCCCTACCAAGCGGTAGTTTTCTTTATCGAGTTCGTAATAATCGTCGTTGAGGTCATTCATCCTCACCAGTCCTTCAGACGCGGTGTCGGTGATTTCCACAAAAATCCCGAATTCAGTCACGCCCGTAATGATACCATTCCAAACACGGTCTGGCTCCATGGAAGCCATAAACTCCACTTGTTTGTACTTGATACTTGCACGCTCGGCATTGGCGGCCAATTGCTCCCGCGCCGAGGAATGCTTACAGGCGGGCTCAAGTTCGGCACGGTCGGGTGAGGGCTTTCCATCCAGATAATGTTGCAACAAACGATGCGCCATCATATCCGGATAGCGTCGAATGGGCGACGTAAAGTGCGAATACCGCTTAAACGCCAACCCAAAGTGCCCCGCGTCCTCGGTGCCATAACGGGCCTTGGCCATGGTCCGAATTGCCAACTGTTCGAGCGCATTTTGTTCGGGCTTTCCTTCAAGGTCTTCCATCAACTGGTTCAGCGACTGGGCGGCAAGTTTTTCATTCTCAAATTTCATTTTATAACCCAAACGCCCCGCAAAAGCGGCAAATATGCGCAATTTTTCCATATCAGGCTCTTCGTGAACCCGATATACCATGGTGTTTGGATGGCCTTTGTCTTTTGATTTTTGATAAATGAATTCAGGTACTCGTCGGTTGGCCAAAAGCATAAACTCTTCGATGAGCTTGTGCGCATCTTTGCGCACTTTGGTATAAATTCCGAGTGGTTTTCCTGCTTCATCCAATCGAAATTTCACTTCAACAGTTTCAAAATTAACCGCTCCTTTGGCAAATCGGTCTGCTCGAAGTTTATGCGCCAATGTGTTCAAAAGCGTCAATTCTTTGGCATACGGCAACGGCGCAGAAAGGTCAACGAATCCCTCTTCTGTGGCGGCTTTATCGGCGGCAGCCTGCATTTCCAAGATTTCCTGCGCTTCTTCGTACGAGAATCGTTTGTCGGAATGAATCACCGTACGTCCAAACCACTCGTGTTTTATCTTAGCTTCTGGTGTCATTTCAACCACCACCGAAAACGTGAGTTTATCTTCGTTAGGGCGTAGTGAGCAGAGATTGTTGGAAAGTTTTTCTGGCAACATGGGCACGGTTCTATCCACCAGATAGACCGACGTGGCGCGTGCGTAGGCTTCCTGTTCCAAGGCTGTTCCAGGGCGCACATAATGCGTCACGTCGGCGATATGGATGCCGATTTCGTAGTTTCCGTTGTCTAAAAACCGCACCGAAAGTGCATCATCAAAGTCTTTGGCGTCGGCAGGGTCAATGGTAAAGGTCGTTATATCGCGCATATCTCGGCGACGCCCTATCTCTTCGGCAGAAATGGTATCGGGAATTGCGTTGGCCTCGGCTTCGAGTTCTTCGCTAAAGCGAATCGGCAAGCCAAATTCCGCCAAAATGGCGTGCATTTCGGTTTCGTGCGAACCTGCTTTTCCGAGCACTTCTACTACTTCTCCTTCCATGCGGCGCGAGCGCGTGGCGTACTGGGTCAGGTGGATGAGTACTTTATCGCCATCCTGTGCCCCTTTAAGCTTATTTTCAGGAATGTACACATCTTCATACATCCGGCGGTTGTCTAAAGCCACAATGCCGTACTTCGGCCACAGTTCGATTTCACCCACAAATTCTGTTTTTCCCCGGGCAATGACCTCTTCTACGCGTCCTTCACGACGACGACCGCTGCGATAATCGCTGAACAGCGTAATACGTACTGTATCGCCATCAATGGCTCCGCGCAAATCATCGGCGTCAACCCACACGTCGGCATTTTCCGAAAGTTTGGAGCCTTCGGGCAACGGCGAATCCATGACAATAAACGCGTAGTTTTTGTTGACGTGTTCTACTTTTCCAATCAGCACATTGGCACTTACGTTGGATACGTACAAACCTTCTGGCGTACGTTTGATGCGTCCTTCTTCAATAAGCTCATCGAGTAAACCATTCAGAATCAACTGCATTTTATGGTCATCGGCATCAAAATGGTCGTGAAGCTGTTGCAGTTCAAATGGCTGTTCGTTATTGATTTCAAAAAAAGCGGCAATCTCTGATTTGAATTCATCCAAAAAAGTAACAATCTTTTTTTGGGAGCGAGTTTTTTTGTTTTTTACCTCGCTGTTTTTTTTTCTTTTATTCATACTTAAAATTACTTCTGCTTAAATAACCATTTTTTACGGAAAAACATTACATAATAAGCTCATTGATTCCCGTCGACTCGTCACGTGGCGGGCTTTGCTACACTTTTGGGATAATTATAGCTGCTTACCAAAAGCTACATTTCAATGTCTCTATCCGTATCTTTTTTACCCCATTAAAAGACAAAACCCTACGAAAGATAGTTATAAATACACACACACTGTCCCGACCATCTTAAATTTATGTACAACGGTCCAAATCTAACATTGCTATATTTACGTAATTATAGATAACCATAAACATTCTCGCTTTATGTCGACGTATTACAATTCCGAAGACCTCAAGAAATTTGGTAGTATCGGGGCCTTTGGGGCGAAAGATTTGGCCAACGATTTTTTTAAGTACTACGGCGACGTATTTGCCGAAGGGGCACTCACCTCCCGCGAAAAATCGTTGATTGCACTTGCCGTGGCTCACGTACTCAAATGCCCGTATTGCATTGACGCTTACACGACCGATACGCTCGAAAAAGGCTGCTCAGAAGACGAAATGATGGAGGCGGTTCACGTAGGGGCCGTAATGGCAGCGGGAATTACCCTGGTACACAGCACCCAAATGATCAACAAAGCAAAAGAACTAACAATGTAAAATGAGGAGCGAGAAGTCAGAAGTGAGGAGTCAGAAGTGAGTATAAAAAACTTCTGACTCCTCACTTCTCGCTCCTGACTCCTGCCCATAATATGAATCCTGTCAAATCACTGAAAGCCCGAAAGCACGAACTGGGCGAATCTGCGTTTCAATTGGAGGTGTTAAACGACCGCCTAACTTTGGGAAAACACCTTCCGTCTTTTCGTGAGAAGCTAGAACCTATTGGCCTTTTTCCGCTGAAGCCCACCGAAATCGACATTTTTCAAGTCAACATGGGGAAAATGTGCAATCAGGTATGTAAGCATTGCCACGTAGATGCTGGACCAGACCGTAAGGAAATCATGACGCAAGAAACCATGCAGTTGTGTTTGGGTGTCCTGCAAAAACATAAATTCAAGACCATCGACCTCACGGGCGGGGCACCTGAGATGAATCCGCATTTTCGGTGGTTTATTGAGCAAATCAGGGCCATCGACAATGACATCAACATCATCGTTCGGTGTAACCTGACCATTATTTTGGCCAATAAGAAATACCACGATTTACCCGATTTTTTTAAGCAACACCGCATTGAAGTGGCTTCGTCGTTGCCGTTTTATACCGCCACCCGCACCGATTCGCAGCGCGGCGATGGCGTCTTTGAAGATTCTATCAAAGCCTTGCAAATGCTCAATGCCGTTGGCTACGGGCAGAAAGACAGCGGCCTGACGCTCAATTTGGTCTATAACCCAGCCGGCGCTTTTCTGCCGAGCGGACAGGCAGGTATGGAAAAAGAATTCAAACGGGCGCTGAAGGCCAAATACGGTATTGAATTCAATCATTTGTTTTGCATCACCAACATCCCTATCAGTCGCTTTCTGGATTATCTATTGGTGAGCGGCAATTATAGCGAATACATGGAAAAGCTCGTCAACTCCTTCAACCCGACGGCGGCGGCTAATGTCATGTGTCGCACTACGCTGTCGATTGGTTGGGATGGATACTTATACGATTGCGATTTTAATCAAATGCTGGACCTGAAAGTGGCGGGCAAAGCCAAGCACCTGCGGGATTTTGACATGGAAGCCTTGACCCAACGCTCCATCATCATCAATCAGCATTGTTATGGATGTACGGCGGGAGCCGGCAGTTCGTGTGGCGGAGAAGTAGCCAAATAAGTGTTTTGCAGCTTGACAGACAAACCGGTATCGAATGACTTCGGTACCGATTTTTTTATGTTCTAAAGTGACAGTACTTGTTCAACCATGGAGTAGCACGGAGTTAAAAAACACGGAGGTGCACGGTGTTTTAGTTCCTTGTAAAAAGTGCCATATATTGCACTATTGGGCCGTATAACTCATCAAATACAAGAAAATTGCATTGAATAGTGCATTAAAACGCTCTTTCTATACGTCCCTACAACTCAATAGCCACGCCCTGCAACGCCGTTTCTTCGTCGGGGAGGATGTCGCAGTTGTCCCAGAGGCCCGTCAGGAGGGTTTCGGAATAGGAATAGGGTAGGCCATTTTCCATCATGAGTTGGTTGGCTTCGCCGGCATCGTACTCAAAACTTCTGAATTCGTACGAAAAGGTGTCATTGGCATCGTCCAACATTACGTACCACACGCGGGGCGTGCCGTCGTTGGCGGGCATTCCGATCACGCCGGCGTTGAGCCATAATTTATCTTCCCAGGCATCTGCAAACGGCAATCCGCAGTGACCCGCCAGAATGACGTCTGCCGCCGCCGCTTCAAAATTTGCCGCTTTGACAGCCCAAGGCGTAGATTTAAACACAAATTCCGAGATATTCTGCATGGAGCCGTGCAGTACCTTTACGCGTTTTTGGGCGTATTCGAAGTCAAGGAAAAGAGGCAGCTTTGCGAGGTAGTTTAGGTTGCGGCGGGTCATCCGAACGGCGGTGTACGGAAACCACTGTTTGGCAAAAAAATCACACCGACTGCCTTCCGAAAAATTACAGCCGCAGTCGTCGGTGCCGTTGAGCAGATTTTGTTCTACGTTGCCCTGAATCGCCCGAATGCCCCAGTCTTCCAAGAAATTCAGACACTCGACCGGCGAAGCACAATAACCGGCAATATCGCCCGTACATATGATGTTTTGCGCGGGAATATTTTCCTTCGTTGCCAATTGATACAATTCTTCCAACGCCTGATAATTGGAGTAAACACCCCCAAAGATCAGGACTTTTCCGCGCAGGGTACCGATATGTTGCGTTTCAGGCGTCACTTTCTTTTAAACAGAACAGGTATAAAAAACAACGTAAAGCACCCTATTGTTCCGACGACGTTGATGCTGAGCAGGTCGGCGTACTTGCCGTCAGAGAATTGAATCCAATGCACATCTTTGACAAAAATGGTAGTCAGGCCGCACGCAATGCCGAACAAAACCGAGCCGTAAAAAGACCATTTCGGGGCTTTGATCCACCAAAACAGAAAGATCGGGGCCAATCCCAGCACCATCGTGCCGCTAATGGTGGTAGCCGAAAGAATTTCGGGATTCAGAAATACGGGCAATGTTCCGAACAAAGCGCACAGCACCATCGTGATGCGCCCTTTACGAACGCTGATTCCCTTTTCTTTGAGCAAATCCAGATGAATAAGCTTCGTCGAAGACGAAAAGGTCGAATCGATCGTAGAGGCCGCCGAGGTCACCATGATGGAATTCATCATCAGCATCATGGGCAAACCGAAAAGCTTGGCTACTTCCACCGTGGCAGGCGCGGGCAGGCCCTTCATGGAGCCGAAAATTCCGACAAAACTGAACAGGATGATGCACAATATACCGATCACGGTGGCCATTGCAAAAGACACCAACGTAGTGCGGGGCGGCGCAATAAATCCCCGGTCGGTCATGATGGGGTCGTGGAAAGGATAACTCAGAGATTGAAGCAATGCTACGCACAGCAGATTAAGGCCCTGACTCATTTTCCATTCGCCTTTGCTCGCCAAGGCCGTGATACCGCCGGGCGTTTGGGGTATCAGCACGGCCAAAATGAACACCAAAAGCACCATAAACAGCACCAAGTGAATCATATCGGTAAAGATCGAACTCCGCATCCCGCCTTTGAGCGTGTAGGCCAAAGTCAGAATCGTAAACACCGCAATGGACGAAAAATACGGAACGCTCCCCTGCTCGCCGAAATAGGTGCCGATGATGATGGTATTGGACCAAATCTCGTTGATGAGTCTAAAACCGATCAGCAACGAAAACAGCCCTACCGCCACTTCTCCGTAGCGCGTTTCCAAAAAATGATGGATACTGCGAAAATTTCCTTTGATCCGCATTTGGTAGATTAGCACGCCCGCTACCATAAACGAAAGGTAATAGCCCGCGTAGGCCACTCCACCCACGATTCCGAAGGCATAGCCCAAATCGGCGGCGTTGGTAATGGATTTGGCAAAGAGCCACGAAATGACCAGACTGCTCGTCAGCCACAGCGAATTGGGCGGTACATTATCTTTGCTTCCCTTAAAAAAATCGTTGGTTTTACTCGTCAGCGGTGAGACCACAAACAACAGGAGACTCGACCCGATCATAATCACCCACTGCCACGTAATTGCATCCATACAAAATTATTTATCCCACCAAACGGGCGAATTTACACTGTTGTTATTGGTTTTGGACGCGGCCGTTCTAAAATTAGCATTATTCAGAGCATCTTCGGTGGTAGGATAAGGCAATCGCACCGGAATCAGGTTTTGATTCAAACTCGCTGAGATGGTTTTCAGTTTTGGGAAACCCGTCCGGCGGTACTCGATCCAACCTTCGTAGCCGTTGATAATGTTGGCCAACCATTTTTGTGTAATGATTTGTTCTACAGGATTGGCCCCGTTCAGTCTATAGGCCGCCGGGGTGGTTTTGAGATAAGTATCTGGCAACGTAGTTCCCCAATACTCAAAGGCTTGGTTTACGCCCGTTTCGTAAAGTTGTTTGGCGTCGGCGGTAATAAAACCCTTTTCGGCGGCTTCGGCCATCAGGAAATTGACCTCAAAACTCGTCAGGAAGTTGGCTTTCAACTTCCCGGCTTCTTCCCGGAAGATCCGTCCCGCAAAGGAATAATTCCCGACCGAAATGGAGAGTTTGGAAGCATCCGGCCCGTTGAGCAATCCTTTGTAAACGCTGGCATTATTGGCCGTGGGCCGAAAGAAAACCTGCTTACGCGGGTCATTCAGTTTTGTCAAAATCTCTTCGACTGTTTCTGACATGATAAAGAGGTTAAAGTCACCAACGCGCGCCGTGGACATGCGAAAGTTATTGGGCTGCGAGGCCGTAAATTGGTACACCGCGTTTTCGGAAGGCAACTTGATGTAGTCTCCGCCGGCGTAAATTTTCGCCAATTCGGCAGCCACATTCTCCTGCGCCGACACTCTCATCAGGTACTTGAACTTCAGTGAATTGGCCAACTTTCGCCAGGCTGACAGGTTACCTCCAAAAATAATATCTCCCTGCAACGCCTGCGCCCCTTTGTAAGCACTGATGACACTGACGGCTTTCGTAAGGTTTTCAATGATGCCGTCTTTGCCCAAATAAATATCTCGTTGTGCGTCGTATACCGGTGTTACGTTTCCCTCTTTTCCTTTCAACGACTGACTGTAAGGCACATCGCCGTACAAGTCCGTCAGCACGCCCGTCAGGTACGCTTTGTAGATCAGGGCCGGGCCTTCGTAGACCGCATACGCCGGATTGGAGCGGGATTTGGTGAGTAATATCTCGTTGTCGCGGAGATTTTCGTACAGAAACGCCCAGGGATTTCCGCCGTATTGCGCTTCGGTAAGGCTGTGACGGTCGAATAGATTAAAGTCAATGGCAGTGAATAATTGCCCCAGCAGATTGCCCGCCACAAAACCTTCGTACGACATTTGATCAGCGAAATCGAAGAGCACTTTACGAAACAACAGCTCCGGCTGCACGTCTACCGGTGCCACGGGATTAACGTTAATCTTTTCAAAATCGTTGGTGCAACTTCCCAACATCACCAACACGATGACTGAGAAATGAACGATATATTTTTTCATGATTGAATGCATTTGTACAACAAAAAACGTCGATGATTTAGAAGGTCAAACTCAATTTAACGCCCAAACTGCGCGAGGTAGGATAACTCATATCTTCCACACCTGACAAAAATTTCTGTCCCTGAAAGGCCGTTTGCTCGGGGTCAAAATGGCGCATATCGCTGATGGCAAACACATTCCGCGCTACCAACGAAACACTGATGGATTGAATGTGCTTTCCCAACGCAGAAGCGGGCAGTTGGTAGCCCAATTGCACTTCTCTCAGTTTCACATACGACGCATTGTAGGTATTATTTTCTTCGTGGTTACGGTCATAATACTGACGATAATACGTCTCGGCCGACACCGCCACGGTATTGGGCTGATAGACGGGACTTTCGGCGGTTCCGGTATTCACCACCCCTTTGGCCACAATACCCGACTCGGGACGGTCGGCGGTTTCGATCAATTGGCCGCCCACGGCTGCCAGCGCCAGCGTGCGCGACACCAAAATTCCGCCCTGCCGCCAATCGACTAAGAACGCGGCGTTGATATTTTTGTAGGTAAAATTGTTATTGAAACCCACCATAAAATCAGGATTGTAATTACCCAACTTTTTCAAGGTGTTATCCGCAATGTACCCGCCCGTTTTGTTGATCACAAAGTCGCCATTGGCGTTTTTCAAATAGCCCGTTCCCCACATATCACCCATTCGTCCACCTTCCTGCACCTGGTACCAAACCGTCTGATTGACAATATCATACACGCGATTGTAAGCCAACGTAATGGTCTTGACCTGCTCAGGCAATGATTCTACCCGATTGCGATAAGCGGTAAAATTGATCAACGTATTCCATTTAAAACGCCGCCCGCGCACCGGAGTAATATCTGCGATGGCTTCCAGACCTTTGCTCCGAACCGCACCGCCGTTGACATTTTGCTGTACATATCCCGACGACACCGCAATTGGCAGCGAGAGGATCTGATTTTTATTTAACGAGTTAAAATAGGTCACATCCAACTTCAGGCGGTCGTTGAAAAAACGCACATCGGTTCCAAATTCCACCGACGTGATGCTCTCGGGCTTGAGATTGGCATTGGGAATAAAATTTTGGTCACTGAAACTCGGCAACCCACCCACGGGCGTACGCGACGTAAAAGTTCCGTTGGTCTGGAACGGATTGGTGTCATTGCCCACCTGCGCGTAACTCGCCCGGACTTTCAGAAAAGAAATGATTTCGGGCAATTTGATGGCGTTGGAAACCACAAACCCCGCCGAAACCGACGGATAAAAAAACGACGTATTGGCCACCGAAGTAGCCGTAGCCAACGCGCTCGACCAATCATTACGGCCCGTAATATCCACAAACAGCATATTTTTAAACCCGAATTTGGCAATGCCGTACAGGCTGTTGATGCGTTTGTTATCCGCATTTTGAAAGTATTCCAACGGCGATGAAGCATTCGCCAACGAATACACGCCCGGCTGCGCCAGCGACAGAGCCTGTATCTGCTCCAAATTGGCTTTGCGGTTCATTTGATTGCCTCCCACGGATACATCTACCGAAAAATCGCTGAGTGTTTTGGAATAATTCGCCAGAAAATCGGAGTTTATTTCCCGATAAAAAACGTTTTGCTCCGCATACGCTCCCGTTTTAAAACGATTGGAACTGAACGCTCTTCTGAACGTGCGATCTTCGTTTTGGTAATCCATGCCCGTCCGTACTGTCAGCGACAGTTCTTTGGTGAAATCATATTTCAATGAAATATTGCCAAATAACCGGTCGCGGTTGAACGCGTTGCGGTTTTCAAGTAACGTAAAATACGGGTTGTCGAAAAAGGTGTAGTTGTACGAATACTGCTGCACATTTTCCAGTCCCGGCTGCCAATACTCTTTTAATGAGTTTATATCGGTAGACCTTCCCAACCAACCCACCATGGCATAGTTGGTGTTTTCGGAGCCGTATTTGGTCGCGGGACGATTTTTACTGCCCGTATTCACATAATTGAGGGTCGACAGGATTTTCAGCGACGAAGTCGGGCTGAAGGTAAAAGCGGCTGAAACGGTTTTACGCTTCAGATCCACGCCCGGAATAATGGATTGGCTGGCTAAATCAGTTAATGAAAGGCGCGCATTATTTTTGTCATTCCCTGCCGTGAAGGCCAGATTATTGATGCGGGTATAGCCCGTTTGATAAAAATCTTTGACGTTGTTGGGGTGAGAAACAAACGGAGTCGGCGTAATTGGCTGTCCTCCATGAATTGCCAGATCGCCGCCCCGCACCACGCGCCCGTCGGGCAAGGTAACGGGACTGTCAAACTGCGGAATCAAAAGCCCGGCGTCGAGTTTTGGGCCGTAACTGTACGTGATATTATCATTGACACCTCCACCCAAGCCGTCTTTGAACGCAAACTTGCCACTGTTACCCACACCATATCCATTCTGAAAAACGGGCAGTTTGAAGGCCGTTTCGGCATAGTTGGTCGAGTTGAACGATACCCCGATCCCTTTCTGATTTCCTCCCGTTTTGGTTTTGATAATGATGACTCCGTTGGAAGCCCGTGTGCCGTACAGGGCAGCAGCGGCCGGTCCTTTGAGCACCGTTACTTTATCAATATCGTCGGGATTGATGTCCATGGCACCGTTTCCAAAATCCACTTCCTGAAAGCCCGCGGCATCGTCGTTGACGTTATTTACGACCGTATTGTTGTTAATGGGAATCCCGTCCACCACAAACAAAGGGTTGGAATTGGTGAACGACGACTCGCCCCGAATGCTGATCTTGGTCGAAGAGCCCACACCCGTGGTTCCGGCCGTGATGTTTAACCCCGCTACTCGTCCAGCCAAATTATCCAGAAAATTGGTGGATTTCACCTTGCTGATTTCACGGGCATCCACCTGTTGCACCGCAAAACCCAAGTTCTTAGACTCACGCTCCACACCCAACGCAGTGACGATGACCTCGTCTAATAATTTACCTGGTTTCAGATAAACAGTCACATTGGCTTGATTGCCGATAGTTACTTCGGTAGTCTGAAAACCCACGAAGGAAATTTTAACTTTCTGAGTGTTTTCAGGAATAAGCAAACTAAAAACACCATTGATGTCGGTTATTACCCCTTCATTCGGTCCCGTATTAAGAGATGCTCCCGCTAGTGGTTGAGCGGTTTCGGCATCCAAAACCGTCCCAGTCAATTTTTTGAGCTTTTGGGCTATAACGATGTGTGAACCCGCACAAAACAGCAACAATGAAAAACTAAAAATTTGAATGGACTTTTGTAAGTATAATAGCTTCATCGTAAAAAAATATACGTTTTAATAATATACGGTAAAACCCCATAAAGAGTTTTGACTTTTATGCACTGAGGTATTTATCCATGAATAGCACAATCAATTACTGATAAAATTAAATTATTTTTACCTTTGTACCACTAAAACAGTATGCTTGCCTACTACCTTTGAAGCACAATACGAATGGAAACCTACGGAAGAATTTTGCTCATTGCCATGCCCATTTTTTTGGGGTTAGTTTTACTGGAAAAAATCTACGGTTGGGCGGTCAAAAAACAGCCTTTCCGCACCATGGATATGCTCTCCAGCATGAGCTCAGGCTATACTAATATCATTAAGGATGTGTTGGGGCTGAGTGTTTCTATTTTAACGTACGGTTGGATGGTCGAACACTGGGCCATTTATACCATTCAGTCCACGATTGCCACTTACACCGTGGCGTTCATCGCGCTTGATTTTTCGGGCTATTGGGTTCACCGTATGAGTCACGAAATCAACTTTTTTTGGAACAAACACGCCATCCATCACAGCAGCGAAGAATTTGATTTGGCCTGTGCGCTCCGGCAAAGCATCTCGTCGTTTGTCAGTTTGTTTACCATTTTTTTGCTCCCAGCTGCGTTGTTGGGCGTTTCGCCCACGGTCATTTCCATTGTTGCCCCTTTGCATCTTTTTGCCCAGTTCTGGTATCATACCGTGTATATCAATAAAATGGGCTTTTTAGAACACATCATCGTCACGCCTTCACACCACCGCGTGCATCATGCCATCAATCCCGAATATTTGGATAAAAACCACGGACAAATCTTTATCATTTGGGATAAACTTTTTGGAACATTTCAGAAAGAATTACCCCACGTTCCGCCCGTTTACGGCATTACACGACCAGCCCAAACGTGGAATCCCATTAAAATCAATTTCCAACACCTATGGCTGCTCATTAAGGATGCTTACCGCACCAACAGTTGGCGGGATAAACTTCGTATTTGGTTTATGCCCACAGGTTGGCGCCCAGCTGATGTTGAGGAAAAATACCCCGTTTCTAAAATTGATGACCCTTACCATTTTGAAAAATACGCTACCAAAGCCTCCACTACCCTTTTAGTTTGGACGTGGGTTCAGTTTTTGTTTACGTTTGCCCTCATCAATTATTTTTTTCTGAACATTGCCAAAATCGGCACGCCCAATATTTTTGTATACGGCGGCTTCATCTTCCTGAGCGTATTTGCCTATACCGAACTCATGGACCGCAACCCGTACGCTTTGGCATGGGAAGGGCTCAAAAACAGCATCGGGCTCTGGTTGATCTACACCACCGATTGGTTCGGCATCGGCCAGTCCTTGCCTTGGATCACGCTCGTGCTCAGCGCCTATTTCGTCGTGGCTACCATCATTACGGGGCTCTTTATTTGGTTTGACATTCGCAAAGATACCACCGCTCAACCTGAAAAGAAATGGGCAACTGCCTGATAATCTTTGGCCCAGGCATGATTTTTTAGTGAACTGATTAGCAAAACCGCTTGTTGTTATCAGTTCACTAATCGGTTTGCCTCACTTTGCGGCAAATACCTTACAATTATGAATCGTTTACGGGTTGAAAATTCGGGGTTTGCTCCCTACCGATATATATGCCTTTTAGAAATTTTTCGCGTCGACTTTGAAGGAAACCCTCTGCCCTACGTCAGTCGCTCGACGGGCTTTTTGGTTGACAAAAATGTCATCATTACGGCGGGACATTCGCTGAATGAAACAGAATCACGCATCAGTCATTTTAAGGTGTATCCCTTCATCAATGCGGTGTTACCACCGCATATCTATTGGGTAGACATTCCCCCCTTCACGTTTAAAATCCACTCAATTCCTGACTACAAAAATCCAAATTGTTACGTTAAAGACGATTTTGGCGCGATAATGTTGGATACGGACGCCGTTTATCAGCAGATGGGAGGGCACTTTGATTGGAACGAGAACTACTTGGTAGCCGAAAATTTGACCGAAAACAGCCCCATTCACATTGCAGGCTACCCCATCGACAAGGCTGATTTTGAGATGTGGAGGGAAGAAGGCCGAGTCATTGAGGTTACGAAACACTGCCTTATCCATTCATTCACCACGACCCAACGAAATAGCGGCTCACCAATATGGATTGAGCACCAAGGCCGATTCATGGTCGTGGGCATACACGTATCTGGCAACGCTGCCTCCTGCGGCTACCGGCCCGAAAACCGTAAATTCGGAAGTGCCGTGTTGCTTACCAAGCACGTATATGATATCATTTCGGGATGGATAGCTTCTCGTAATCAAACTTTTTCGCAACAGTCTTTTAAACACTCTTCGTACACATTTGGTTAAAATGACAAACGTAAACCTACTATGTCATTTCAGGGAAAGAATATTTTGATTGTTGGGGCAAGTTCAGGCATTGGGTACGCCCTTGCCAGAACATTGGAAACCGAAGGAGCTGTGCTTTTTACCGCTTCGCGAACAGCCCCCGAAAATCTAAAAAGTCAACACATCACTTGGGACGTAACCCAACCAGCCACGGGTATTTTTGATGTCTTGCCAGATATACTCCACGGCATTGTGTATGCTCCGGGCACGATTTCGCTCAAGCCCTTTCAGCGCTTTTCAACGGCCGATTTTCAAGCCGATTTTCAAATCAATGTGTTGGGCGCGGTGGCCGTTTTGCAAGCCAATTTGGGCAGATTGCGTAAAGCAAACGGCGCATCTATTGTACTTTTTAGCACGGTAGCGGTACAGACTGGTATGGGATTTCACGCGTCAATCGCTACTTCCAAGGGGGCGATTGAAGGACTCACGCGTTCGTTGGCGGCAGAATTTGCAGCAGCCAAAATTCGCTGCAATGCCTTGGCACCTTCACTCACTGATACGCCTTTGGCGAGCGGTTTGCTTTCAAGCGATGAAAAACGGGAAGCCTCGGCCAAGCGGCATCCACTGGGGCGCGTTGGCACTCCTGATGACGTAGCATCGGCTGCCAAGTGGCTGCTTTCTGACGAAGCAAGCTGGGTAACGGGGCAGATAATTGGCGTAGATGGAGGCATCGGGAAGTTGAAATAACTCCCCGATGTTATTTTTGTAAGAAATAATTCTGACTTATCGAAGGTCAATTACCTCTACCCCTTTGAATTGGGCAGGATCAAAAGCGAAGAATTTATCTTCCACCTTTACATTGGGCGTAAGCTTATCTACTTTAAACGTCAGGCGCTGTCCGCTGCGCTGGATTACTTTCCAACTCCTGACGGATTTGTCTTTTTTGTCTACTTTAATCTGGACTTTAGACACCTTACTTTCTTTCTTTTCGGGCGAAAGCTCTACTACTTCATACACGCGTCCGCTTTCGGTGACTTCTTCGATAAACACGTATTTGTAGCCTTTTTTGTAGATGGTATACACCTTCGTCGGGTCAATGTCGCCCACTTCTTTAGGATCGTAGGTATTGATGGTCGCTTCGTTGCTTTCTTTGATGTAGGTGGTCATCACCTTGCCATCATTAAAAATTTCTTGACCAGCCATTTTCAACCGAAACTTCGTTCCTTTTACGGTCGCGTCCCCTTTCAGGGTTTCTTTGGAGCCTTCATTGGTATACGTACAGGCAACCTTGAACGAGGTCATTGTATTGTACTTATTGCTCATCGCGTCTAAGATAGCGGTGGCACGTTTGTCATTTTGGGCTTGGAGGAGCGTAGTCGCAAAGAGCGATGCTATAACCAAAAATTTTCTCATTGTCGTAGGTTTAATTACTCTTTTTAGACAGTTTTTCCTTTTGATGGTTTAAAAACTGTACCGTAATAACAAAATATACGTTGCAAAGTTACCACAAGTCCGTTAACAAGCGACAAAACCTTTACAAACAGCTACGTGCTGTTCGATGAAAACGTCAAAGGCTGGCTTATACTTTCTTCAATTAAAAGTTTTTGAGCATTTGTTCCAACGATGCAATATCAGTAATGAGTACTTCACGCGCTTTGCTTCCCTCAAAAGGCCCCACAATACCCGCCGCTTCCAGTTGGTCCATGATGCGCCCCGCACGGTTGTAGCCCAGTTTAAGCTTGCGCTGAATCAACGATGTACTTCCCTGCTGACTGATAACGATAACCCGCGCGGCCTCATCAAACATAGAATCACGGTCGGCCAAGTCAACGGCTTCGCGGTCGGTTTCTTCATCGTCTCCGCTGAATTCAGGCAGGTTGTAAGCCGACGGATAACCGCGTTGGTTTCCGATAAAATCACACACTTCATCAATTTCGTCGGTATCGGCAAATGCACATTGTAAACGAATCATGTCTGAGCCCGACGAAAGCAGCATGTCTCCCATACCCACCAGTTGCTCCGCTCCGCCCGTATCCAGAATGGTGCGAGAATCTATTTTTGAGGTAACTCTAAAAGACAAACGTGCGGGGAAGTTGGCTTTAATCAAACCCGTAATCACATTGACGGAAGGGCGTTGCGTAGCAACTACCAAGTGAATGCCGATGGCCCGCGCCAACTGCGCCAAACGCGCAATGGGCTGCTCTACTTCTTTGCCAGCGGTCATCATCAAATCAGCCAACTCGTCGATAACCAGCACAATATAAGGCAGAAAACAATGCCCGCGCTCGGGACTCAACTGCCTTTGCGTAAACTTAGCGTTGTACTCTTTGACGTTGCGAACGCCCGCTTCTTTCAACAAATTGTAGCGATTGTCCATCTCAATACAGAGGGAATTGAGCGTATGAACCACTTTTTTGGTATCCGTAATGATGGCTTCTTCGCTGTTGGGAAGCTTGGCCAAAAAATGCCGTTCAATTTTGTTAAACAAGGTCAATTCCACCTTTTTCGGGTCCACCAACACAAATTTTAGCAACGCTGGGTGTTTTTTATAAATCAACGAAGCCAATAACACATTCAATCCGACTGATTTTCCCTGCCCTGTGGCACCCGCCATCAATAAGTGAGGCATTTTAGCCAAATCTGTGATAAAAAACTCGTTTGAAATGGTTTTTCCCAAGGCAACAGGCAAGTCAAACGTACTTTCCTGAAATTTCTTACTTGCTAATACCGACCGAATAGAGACCATTTCGCGGTTTTTGTTGGGCACCTCGATTCCGATGGTCCCTTTGCCGGGCATGGGCGCAATGATACGAATCCCCAACGCCGCCAAACTCAATGCTATATCATCTTCTAAGCTTTTAATTTTGGAAATACGTACCCCTGCTTCCGGAATAATCTCATACAGTGTAACGGTCGGCCCAATCGTTGCTTTGATGCTGGCAATACTTATACCATAGTTACCGAGCGTTTCCACAATCCGGTCTTTGTTGGCTTCCAACTCTTCTGCCGTTACTTTTGAGCTCCCTTCACCACGATTATGCAACAAATCAAGCGTTGGGAATTGGTAATTAGGCAAATCAAGCGTTGGGTCATAGGGCCCATGCTCGGCCACCAAATCGTTGGCTAAGTGGTCAGCATTCGCAAAGGGTACTACGGGAATTTTTGTGGTTGTTCCTGAAACGGGTATCTCATCCGCGGGGCTTTTCTCATCTGTCATCTCATCTGCATTTTCAACAATCAGCGTCAACCCACCAGAGACCGGTTTAGCCGCTGCTTTTCCGTTGGGTAGGTTCCCGTTCAATTCAATCGTTTTAGCTCTTTCAGCTTCAACGGTCACGGTTTCTTTTTTAGGCTGCGCAACGGCGGGAGCCACCACTTCTTCCTCCTCGTCTTCTACGGTTGGTTCAGGATATTTATCTTCTTCCGAAACCACTTCTAAATCAAGAGGCCTTGCTCTTCTTTTGATGGGGTTCTCAAATCGGTCGGCCAATTCATCAAATGAATTAATGCCGTGAAAATAAACGAGCACCGTTCCGAAGCCTCCCAAGACCACAAAGAAGCTCCCCCAGCCGATGTAATGGTCCATTAAACTATTGATTTCGTAGCCGATTCCACCGCACAGAAAACTCATCGAACGCACAGAATCCGTTTTTAAAACGAGAAATCCGAAAAACAGACTAAGCAAAAAAATGTACACTAAGGTGAGTTGTGTGGTGCGTTGGAGTGGTAATAATTCACGCTTTTGCGCAATTTTAAAACCGATCAGAAACAGCAAAAACGGAAACCCTAAAGCCGCTATCCCAAACCACCGAAAGATAAAAAAGTGGGAAAGCAACAGGCCAAAAAATCCCATTCCGTTTTGAGTCTCCTGGGAAGAGATGCGAAGTTTGGTGGTAAAAGCAGAATCCACCACGCTTTGGTCAGCCGCGCCCGTAAACAGATACCACACAAAGGCACCCAGCATGTACAGCGACAAGAACACCAATGCCCAACCCCACATTTTTTGTTTGCGCGGATCTGAAGGCATTTGCTTAAACGGGGCGTTCGGTTGCCCCATATCGCTGCCGGCAGTGCTTTTTCGCTCACGCTTTTGGGGCGTTGAAGGAATAACATTCTTAGCCATCGATGAAAAAAGGTTAATGTTTATCAATGAATCGTTAATGAGCGCAACTATCAAAAACCGATCAAAACGAAGACAGCCAGTGCGTACGGGTTCCCTGCATCATCCATGATGATGTATTCAAGTAGGGGGTATTCATGCGCAAGCGCTTTTTATGGGGTAAAATTGAAGCTCTATTTCAAGGATTTACAAATTCGCTTGGCCAAGGCCGGTCCTTCATAAATAAAACCCGTGTAAATCTGCACTAAACTCGCTCCTGCTTCCAGTTTTTCACGGGCTTCTTCCGGCGAACCGATCCCCCCTACCCCAATAACGGGGAAGGAGTGATTTGACTTCTCGCAAATATAACGAATAACTTCGGTCGAACGATGTGTCAACGGGGCTCCGCTTAGTCCACCAGCTCCGATTTTTTTTACGGTTTCGCCGTCGGTTGCCAAATCTGCGCGACTAATGGTCGTATTTGTGGCAATAACACCGGCTATTTTTGACGTAGTGACAATCTCGACGATATCGTCTAATTGGCTATCCGTCAAGTCGGGAGCAATTTTAAGAAGAATGGGTTTAGGGGCCTTTCCTACTACGGATGATTGCCGATTTTCCAATTCTAGACTTCTTTTCTTTAAGGACAACAAAATCTTGGTCAAAGGCTCTTTTTCTTGTAAGTCGCGCAGGCCAGGCGTATTGGGCGAACTTACATTCACTACAAAATAGTCAACGGTATCGTAAAGCTCGTCAAAACATTTGAGGTAATCATCGAGGGCATTTTCGTTGGGCGTTAGCTTATTTTTACCAATATTTCCCCCAATCAGGATGTTGGTTTTACGTTGACGCAGTCGTTTGGCCGCCGCCGCCGCTCCCTGATTATTGAACCCCATGCGATTGATGAGCGCCCGGTCGGGCTTCAACCGAAACAACCTTGGTTTATCATTTCCAGGTTGGGGCAAAGGCGTTAGGGTCCCGATTTCAACAAAACCAAAGCCCAAACACGCCATTTCTTCTACCAGCTCCGCATTTTTGTCAAATCCAGCGGCCAAGCCTACGGGATTTTTAAACTTCAGGCCAAAAACTTCCCGCTCCAGCGAAGGGTCTTCGTAGGTAAATAATTGCCTGAACAAAAGCGGAACGCCTGGAATTTTAAACAAGAATTGGAGGGTTCCGCACACAAAATGATGCACCTGCTCGGCATCAAAGCGAAACAAAATCGGAAGGATGAGCCACTTATACATGGCCACAAAAGTAATAAAAAAATAAGCGTCGGACGGTTTAAAACCGTTCGACGATTGGATTACGGCCAATTAACCCTTAAAATACCTGTTGGCGATAGGGGATATTCAGTCGAATCCCAAACGTAGCCGAGGTTGTACTCAAGTTTTGGGATTCCAACGGACTCTCCTGTTGACGTACCATCAATCGACCATCGATGAAAAAATTGTGTTTGAGCATATACGACATCCTCATGTCGGCAAAAGTGGTGTTGACGGGCGTTCCCTGGCCGATAAAATTGCCTACGTCCCGCGCCCGAAAGTCATCGTAGGGGCGATAAATATTGCCACCATAATTCCATGAATCCGAATCTACGCCTCGCTTAGAGTAGGTAAACGTGCCGTAAACCGTCAAACGGCGCGTGGGCTGATAGCGGAGCAAGCCCACCACTTCCCAAAAATTTGCCCCCAGTGGGTGCGCCAATGATTGATCATAATGCACATAATTATTGAATCCATTTTTGTGCGAATAAGTAAAAGGGCGCGCCACGTTGTATTCAGCCTGTAAATCTAAGTTCTTGATACCCAAGGCATCCACGTATTTAAGACCCGCCTGAAATGCATATTTTTTACCCCAAGAACCATTTTTTCCAAAATATTCGGATGTTTTGAACTCATCCAACATGAATTGGCTATAAAATCCAAAGTGTTTGAGAAAATTCCAACGAAAATCCACCCCCAGCAAAGCATTGTCAGAACTGCCCAAATAGGTTTCGAGGTATCGGTAAAAGATGATAGGATTGAGATAATTGAGGTCAAAGGTGTTGTTTTCTCTCCCAAATACTTCTGCCTCATAGATACCTAAGCTGATGTTTTTGGATAAGTTGATGCTGAGGTGGTGAATAGCGGCAAATTTTTTGTTGATAGGCTCTTCGGGCCTCCGACCCACTTGGTTGTAGAGCATGTTCGCCCAAAGGTTGGTATACTGGAATCGCCCCAACTGTGTCGTCATTTTTAGGAATAAGTAAGGCGAACTCCAGTCCGAGAGCAACATAGAGCGGTATCCGCTCCCCATCACGTTTTTATCGTGTCCAAATTGAAGATTGATTTGTTTGATAGGATTGAAAGTAATGTACCCTCTGGCCGAAATAAAATCTACCCCATACGTGCGGATGCTTTTGACAAAACTTTCACCGGGCAATACATACAGCGGATAGCCCAAATAGATTTCTCGAACGTTGAGGGTATAATCTCGTACATACTTACCAAACATTCCCTGCGTATCGGTAACGTAGGTATAAAAACCCAGTTTTTTACCAATAACGCCTCGCATCTCCACCCCCCGTGCCGTCAGCCACAAATAATCTTTGGAGCTGTTTTCTCCGCCCAAAATCAAATGCGTGACAGGGCTTAAATGCAAATCTAAATCCTTGTTTTGAATAGAATAAAAATCAGAAGGCCGCTCGTAAAAACGTTTCATAAACCGTTTTTGGCTCATTGGCGTTTTGTTAGTAGACCACTCCCAGTTATCCTGCCGTAAATAATGAAGATTAAAATAGTCTATGTCGTTGAGCGGCATGGTACGGTCAGCCTCGATACTGTCTAATAGACTCACCACCGCCTTGCGCTGAAATGGCTTCACCCCAATATGAAAATCTTCGGACAAGCGGCCCCGACGAATTTCAAAACGGTCAATCAAATGATAGTAGTCATCGTTGAGTGGCACAAACTGTGATTGGGCAAAAGAAGGTATTTGTAAAACCAACAACCATAAGAAACCGTAGAAGCTACCCCGCAAAAAACACCGCTCTTTTTCCGTGCTTCTTCCCTGTTTCTGTAATCCCATAAGCAGTAGTAATTGTCTAAAACTCATATACGCTGTTAAATTATATCGCTACTTGGCGCAAATTAAGTTATTTTTGTAGCTCTTTAAACAATAGTTTATCCTCTTGAGTAAGTCTTCAAATACCGTATATTTCCCCAATCTTAACGGCGTGCGCTTTATTGCCGCCTTTTCGGTACTCATACACCATATTGAGCAAGTCAAAGAAGTGTTCAAAATTCCGCATTTTTATGATTATCACCTCATAAAAAGTATGGGAAAATTGGGGGTTGATTTATTTTTCGTACTGAGCGGCTTTTTGATTACCTATCTTTTGCTGCACGAAAAAGGCCGTTTTGGGGCCATCAATACCCGTGATTTCTACATTCGGCGTATTTTGCGGATTTGGCCGCTCTATTTTTTAATTGTCATTTTAGCTTTTTTTGTCTTTCCTCATATCCCCTTTTTTGTAGCACCAAACAACGAGATTTCGTTCATGGCGCACAATTTTTATGAGCGTTTGTCACTTTTTTTGATTGTTTTACCCAACATTGGCTTCATCCTTTACGGCTCGCCTTACTTATCAGCCCAAACCTGGTCCATCGGTGTAGAAGAACAATTCTATTACCTCTGGCCTTGGATTATTCAACACCTAACCTGGAAACGCCTGTTAATTACACTAACCGTTTTTTCACTGGGAACTTTCGGTGTGTTTTATGTTTATTACCATTGGGTGGGCAATACGTTCTATGCAAACAACGTGCCTGAAATTATCCGCTTCTTTTTCAGTCAATTCCGCATTTTAACCCTCGTCACTGGGGGCGGCTGTGCGATGCTGGTCTACTACCGCAAAGAAAAAATCCTTAATGTACTTTTTCGCAAAGATGTCCAAATCGTAGTTTACGGTCTACTGCTTTTTTGTCTTGCTACGGGTGTTCACATCAACCACGTCAACTTAGAATTTTACGGGCTATTTTTTGCGTATTTTATTCTCAACGTTTCGAGCAACCCCCGCTCAATTGTCAACTTAGAATACGGCTGGATTTCGTACCTGGGTAAAATCTCCTACGGACTTTATATCTACCAAACAGCTTTTATTGTGTTAAGCGTCCACCTCATTCAATGGGCTTTTGGCAAAGACTTACCACATCTTACCTTCAACCTCATTCTTTATCCGCTGGCTACCTTTCTAACCGTCGGTGTGTCGGCGTTGTCGTATCACTATTTTGAAAAACCTTTTTTGAAACTAAAAGAGCGATTCAGCTCACACTCAACGACCCGATAATTGAATCAGTTCCGCCATTGTGTACGATTTGAGGCCCATTCGTTGGGCTTCGGCCAGCACATTTTCCAACCGACTCACCGAAAACGCGTACGGCTCATCTGATGCCACAAACAAAGGGCGGTGCCCCAAAAGCATCAGAACGGAATGTGTATTTTTGGCACGAATCAAGCCGTCCTTCAATTGCGCATCGGTGATGTTGGTGTATTGATCAATCAACAGCGAATGTACTTTAGGGTTGCCGTCAAAATGGTAGTAAATATCGTCGATGGCAAAAACGGGCTGCCGAAAAGTAAGCCAAGACACTCGTCGCTCGGTCATGGACACATCACGCAACAGCGTAAAATAATCTTTCAGCAGGCGTCGGTCCGTGTACCACGTTTGTTGGCCACCTACGTGCGCAAAAGTTACGGGATTAAAGCCCGCTTTACGCATGGAAAGCAGCTCGGCTTCGATTTCATAACGGTAAAAATCTTCCAACGCTCCTCCGCCCCGCAGCCAATCCAATACCCGAATATGCGCGGCTCCGTGGGCTCCGATTTCGTGGCCGTCGCGCACCAATTGGTGCAACTGCCCAATTTCTTTGGGCGTAAGGCTGTCAAACTGCGTAACGTAAAAAGTAGCCTTGGCGTTATATTTCTTTAATAAAGGCCGCAGGCGGGTCCATTCTTCTACGTAGCGATCATCAAACGAAAGCGCAATGCCCGCAGCCGGGGTGTTTGTGTCCAGCGTTGAATCTTGGCATCCAGATAGGCCCAAGCCAATAATTGGCAACAGAAGCAGTAGCTTTTTCATGCGTTTTGGGAGCGGAGATTTGGGTGGATTCCAAACCCTGTTCTATTTCACTTTGCTTTTCCGCAAATGAGTTCGTATTATCGTTGCTACAAATGTAACGCCACAAAACCAAACCGCCTATTTCATCTTCATTATGTTTGTCCTTACTCAACAACCATCAATTGCTAATCATTTTTTAGCCGAGCTGCGCGATGTCAATATTCAGCAGGACCGCCTGCGTTTTCGTCGTAATTTAGAGCGGGTAGGTGAACTTTTGGCCTATGAAATCTCAAAATCGTTGCCGTATCGTCAGGCCGACGTTGTTACCCCATTGGGCAAAGCCTCTACGCGGTTGTTACGACAACCTCCAGTGTTAGCCACAATTCTACGCGCCAGCCTACCTTTTCACCAAGGTTTTCTGCATTTTTTTGACCAAGCCGACAACGCGTTTATCGGTGCTTACCGAGGGCATCACATCGGCGACGACGAGTTTGAAGTAGAAATGGATTACATCACAGCCCCCGATTTGCAGGATCGCACACTGATTTTGATGGACCCGATGCTCGCCACGGGACGTTCTATTGAGAAAGTGTATCACGCCTTGTTGCGTTTTGGAATTCCCGCCCAAACCCACATTGCTGCCGTCATTGCCAGCCCAGAAGGAGTGTCGTATCTGCAAAATCGGATGTCTGAGTGCCGCCTTTGGGTAGGAGCCATTGACGAAAAACTGGACGCTCGCTACTACATCGTTCCTGGTTTAGGTGATGCGGGCGACCTCTCGTTTGGCCCTAAACTATAACTTTTCGCTCATCCAAACCATGTATTTACGGGGCTATCATATCAAACTATTGTTTTTATGGTGGGGCCTACGTTTTTCTACATTTGCCCAAATCCAATCACAACTCAACTTTGATAACTATACCCAACGGGAAGGACTAGCCTCCGATATTACCGTCGATGCCCTAAAGGATAAACGCGGTTTTCTTTGGATTGTAACCCGCAATGGGTTGTGTCGTTATGACGGCCTTCATTTCAAAAATTACACCTATGACCCCACCGATATTCACGGCATCAGAGGGCGTAGACTCTACGCCATCACCGCCGACTCTACGGGCCGAATCTGGGTTAGTATGGAAACTGGAGTGTGCTATTATGACGAAACACACGACAACTTTCAGTACGTTTATTATAAAAAAAACAACGGGAGGTGGGTTTTTATGCCCATTCTGGCCGATGGCCCAAACATCTGGATAGCCGCCAACGGTGCGGGCCTGATGAAGTACAATTGGGTAAAAAAAAGACTCTTTGCCACGAAGCTAAGCGAGCGAAAAACCAACTATTTCTTACGGCTTTTTAAAAGCCGTAAAGGAGATATTTGGGTAGGCACAATTCACAGCGGGTTGTTCAGGTATTTTCCTAAAACCAATACTTACAAGGAATACGCCCACCAAGACCCAAACACCGAATACAGCGAAAAAAACGAAATTAACAGCATCACGGAAGATACCGAAGGTAAAATTTGGGTAGGGTCAGAAGGCGGGGGCGTTCAATCTCTTGAGGTAGAAAGTGGCAAATTTGCGTTGTATTATCCCGAACAGAAAAACCTCAAAAAGCCATTTGCTGTCATAAAAAAGGTAGCATTTTTTCCTCAACTTACTGGCGACTCTATTTTATGGTGCGGCACCTTCGGCAAAGGGCTATTTACTTTTAATATTCACACGCACGTTTTTACCAAAGCACTCGTCAATCCTCCCCTTGAGACGAATTTGGTCAGTCCATTTGTCAATAATTTTTACCTTGACAATCAAAAAAATCTGTGGATTATGACGCAAATGGGCGTCAGTAAAGTAGTTTTTGACGACAATCGAATTCGTTCTCTCAAGTTGCCTTTCCTACAAGAGCTGGGAAACCCTTACATCGACAACAGTATTTTTGAGTTAAAACCCGACCCCCACGATTCTAATATTTTGTGGATGGCTTCGTGGGGCTGCGGCATGTTGAAATACGATTTTAAGCGTCAAAAACTACTCAAATCTTATCTGAATACCGATGCCAACGTGGGGCACCGAAACCTGCGCTCGGTCTATTTTGACCGCCAAAATCGGCTATGGGCAGGCACCGAAGACGGGCTTTTTTGGTATGATCCCGTTCATGATTCTTTTCAAGAATTTGCGCTTCAACCTTCCCATCAAGGTGCCAAGAAAGTAATTTATGACATCGTGGCCGACGCTTCTAATACGCTTTGGGTGGCTTCGAGCGGGGGAATTCTGCGCATTGATGCCCAAACCCAGCGCGGCCAACAGTTCAGCACGGAAGCGGGGCTTTCTGATTTTGTTGTCAACCGATTATTACTTGATAATCAACAGAATCTTTGGGTAGCAACCCGAAAAGGGCTTAATTATTTTGATACTAAAACGCACAAAATCACGCAGTTTATTCAGCAAAACCCTACCAACGACGACCTGAATGTGATTTTAGGAATGGATTTTGACCAAAAAGGTAAGCTTTGGATTGCCGCGCGAGGCGGCCTTTCGGTGTTGGATGTTCCGCAAAAAACGTTTAGGAATTTTACCGAAAAAGAGGGTTTCAATGCCAGTCAGTGCAATGACTTATTTATTGATTCTGACCAAAATGTGTGGATAAGTACGCAGGGAAATTTGTATGTTTTTGACAAAAAAAATCAGAATTTTCGTCAATTTACGGTAAATGACGGCTTATTCGGCAGTTTTATGTACGACCGCATCAGCGCCGTTAATGGGCAACTTTTTGTTAATTTCATTGGGGCAGTCAGCTACTTTTATCCTTCAAAGTTACTCCAAAACCCCGCCTCAGCCCCCTTGGTTTTTACTGGTTTTAAAGTGCTGGAGCAGGAAATTCCTTTTAATCAAAACCAAGTAGCCTCCTCGCCCATCAATATTCATTACCACCAAAATATCATTACCTTTGAATTTACGGCCTTGGACTTTATTAATCCCCAAAAAGCCGTATTTAGCCATAAACTAGAAGGGTTTGCCAACGACTGGTCAGCCCCTCACGCCAAGCATACTATTACATATACCAACCTCGACGGCGGAGACTACACTTTTTGGGTAAGAACACTCAATGATTCAGGAAAATGGAATGCCCCTATTTCCTTTAAAATATCAATTGAGCCGCCTTTTTGGAAAACTTGGTGGTTTCGTGCCCTGACATTGACGTCTCTCTTAGGGATTTTGTACTGGTTTTATCGGGCAAAATTGATCCAAGAACGCCGAGAAGCAAGCATTAGACAACAACGGGCTGAAGCAGAAAACAAGGCGCTACGGGCGCAAATGAACCCCCATTTTGTGTTCAATTGCATGAATACCATTGAGTATTATATACTTAGCAATCAGGCAGATAAAGCCTCCGCTTTTCTACAAAACTTCTCTCTTTTGGTAAGAAACATCTTAGAAAATTCACAGTATGACCTGATTCCACTCACGCAGGAGCTGGATACGTTGAAACTGTACATTGAGCTAGAAAAAGAACGCGCCGAAGGCGCTTTTTCTTACGACATAACGCTGGATGAAACCGTACCCAACAAATGCCAACTGCCACCGTTGATTCTACAGCCGTTTGTAGAAAATGCCATTCTGCACGGATTAAGGCACAAAACCAATGAAAAAGGACAGCTTTCCATTAAAATTTGGCAGGCCGATAAAAGCCTTTGGGTCGAAATTCAGGACAATGGTGTAGGCCGAAAAGCGGCCGCCGAAATTCATCAAAAACAACAGCGCAAAAAACAATCGCTAGGCATGAAAGTAACCGCCGATCGAATATCAGCGCTTCCCACTACCGAAGGACAGCCCCGGGGGGCTTTTAAGGTGGTGGATATTTTTCCGACGGGTACGCGGGTTACGATTCAATTACCCCTTTATTTGTAAACAATAGTACAAATTTCAACTGATTAATTTATGGCAAACATTATCCTTTTGTCTTCCGAACAGGGCCTTACTAACTTTAAAAATTACAAACTCGCCCAAATCGACGGCACCAAAACCCAAACATTAAGCGATTTTTACAATGAAATCGAAAAAGCCCTCAACCTGCCTGATTTTGAACCAGATATGGATTTATTGGACGGCCTACTGAATGATTTATCGTGGATTAAACAAGCCAACATAGCACTCTACATCACGCATTTTGACGCTTTTCTAGCCCGCGAAAAAGAAAGAAAAATGGTTGAACTCCTCAGCCTATTGGATGCCACCGCCGAAGATTGGAAATGGCTCGACGATGATGATGACATCCCGAAGAAAAACATCAAAATTCTGATTCAACACAGCGAACGAGCAACGGCTATTTTAGAAAAAGAAGAAATCGCTTTTGTTACCATGTAAAAAGTGTGTTAAATCCATGGCTACGATCCGACGTTTTTGAACCGTCAGACCGTAGCCATTTTTTTAATAAAAGGCGTCTTCAATTTGCTCAATCCGGGTGGTATGCTGCGTAATAATGACCGAGATTACGTCAAAACGAATGTCACCCTGCCAGTCCGTATCAAAAATATACTGCTCGGCGGCTTTCATAATGAGCCGGCGCTTGGTGGCATCCACAAACTCCTCGGGCATTCCAAAACTGACGTTGGTGCGGGTTTTTACCTCAACGAAGGTCAGGATTTTGTTCTTTTTGGCAATAATATCAATCTCCGAATGGCGAAAACGATGGTTACGAACCAAAATTTCGTAGCCTTTGTCCTGCAAAAAAGCCGTCGCTTTGTCTTCACCGAGCTTACCCGTTTCTAAGTGTTCTGCCATAATTTGCCCTGTTACGATTGAGGGTTAATAATTTATTCCCCACCTCTCATATATACCTTCTGGTACTGCAAAGGTGACTTCCCCGTTTGGTTTTTAAACTGGCGGTTGAAATTTGAGACGGTGTTGAACCCGCTTTCGTAACATATTTGGGTAACAGAATATTTTTCTTGCACCAACAGCTTGCACGCGTGACCGATGCGAATTTCGCTCACAAAGTCCGAAAAAGTTTTGTTGGTACGACTTTTAAAGTACCGACAAAAAGCCGCTTCTGTCATGTTGGCCAGTGCAGCAACTTCGTTCAGACGAATCTCTTCTTTGAAGTGTTTCATCACGTATTCATACACCCGCTGCATCCGCTCGGTCTCCGATACTTTATGGGTATTGACGTAACCCACGCTCGTAATGTACATCACTTCCGAAGAATTTGCCAAGTGATGTAGCGTGGTCAACAATTCTAAAATAGTCTCAAAACCTTGATTAGACGCTATTTTTTTGAGGTTTTCTCTTACCATTTGGCGGGCCGCTCCCCTAATGTCCAACCCTCTTTGCCCTTTTTCCAACAACTGTTTTAAAACGTGCATTTCGGGTTTATCAAAGAAACCCTCGCCCAGAAAATCTTCTGTAAAGTACGCCACGATACCGTGGGTTTTTAGTTGTGGGTTTCCCTCAAAATACGCCCGATCGCTCCGCCAGAGGTGCGGAATATTAGGTCCTAAAAAAACGGTATCACCCGCCTCAAAGTGCCTGATATCGTCACCTATGAAGCGTGTACCAGTTCCTTCAATCACCGTAAAAAGTTGATAATGTGGATGAAAATGCCAATTGGGGTCAAAATGAGCTTCTTGCAGCTCAATCGTCGTAAACGATGCCGATGGCAGTTGTAGTTCTTTTCTTACAGGAATACGCATCTCATTTTTTGGGGTCGTTTTGGGTTACTACTTGCCTTAAGTGTTCGCTGTCCCAGCTTATATCTGTCTCTTCTTTGGCCAGAAATAAGTCGTTTTGCAGGATTTGCTCCTGCCACTGTACTTGCTCACGTACCGATAATGCATACTCTTTCACATTATGGCGATTTTTTGATAGTTTTTCTAGCGATTGCTCATCGTAATGAATAAATTTTTGTCCCTGCCGGGTGGCGGTGTATTTTCGAAAGCCCAACTTGACCATTGCATCCACCCCTAATCTAACCGCCGTATCGAGCGTTTCGCGATAGATATGCTCCACATGCATGTCCATAAGGTCATAGGCATCATAGCGATTGCGTGCCCGGGCAAAAATGCGCAGATTAGGATATTTTTTCTTGGCGGTTTCCACCAACAGATGGTTCAATTCTGGCGGGTCGATGGCCGCAATCAAAATGGCCGCTTCTGAAGCCCCAGCGGCTTCCAGCAAGTCCACTCGGGTAGCATCGCCAAAATACACCTCAAACCCCATTCGCCGCAGTAAATCTACCCGGTCCGAATCATTATCTAAAATTGTAGCTTTGATTCCATTGGCTCGTAAAAACCGCCCGACGGTACTCCCAAAATGCCCAAACCCGGCGATGATGACTTTGTGTTGGGTATCAATCGTGTCGGATTCTTCCTGCTCATCGCCCTTGGTTTTTACGCCAAAATAAGGCTCTATCAGCTTTTCATTGAGCAATAAAACCAACGGAGTGGAAGCCATCGTAATGGCAACGACGGCCATCAGTTTTGCATTCCAAACGGCGTCCAATAAATTAATTTGGCTAGAAAATGACAACAAAACGAAGGCAAATTCTCCCACCTGACTAAGTCCAAAAGAAAAGATGAGGTTTTGGTCACTGCTCATTTTGAACAGTTTGCCCGTAATAATCAAAACGATAAATTTTAAGACCAGTACCAACACCACCAGCAGCGCAATGGTGGCAGGGTCGCTCATGATTTGGTCAAAATCAATGGTGGCACCCACGCTCACAAAAAACAATCCAAGCAATAATCCCTTAAACGGCTCAATGTCGCTCTCCAACTCATGCCGAAACTCGGTATTGGCCAAAACCATTCCAGCCAAAAATGTACCCAACGCAGGGCTTAATCCTACCGCCTGCATCAGCGCCGCTACGCCTACCACGATAAACAACGCCGCTGCCACAAACAACTCGCGCATTTGGCTTTTGGACACAAATCGCAGAAAAGGAACGACTAAGAACTTCCCGATTAGCAAAATCAATCCCACCACTACAAAAACCGAAATCGCCTGAATCCAAGCGGGTTGCTCCGAAAAAAGCGACGCATGGGTCTCTGCCCCCGCATGTGGTGTACCCAAAAGCGGCAAAAGTGCCAAAATGGGAATGACGGCAATATCTTGGAAAAGAAGTACCGAAAAGGAGGCTTCCCCAGCGATGGTTCTTGATATATTTTTTTCTTTCAATGTTTGCAAGACAATCGCCGTCGAAGACATCGAAAACGCCAACGCCACCGCTAAGGCCATTTCCCATTGCCATTTCATCAACAGAAAACTGATAAAAAGTAAGACAGTTGTCCCCGCTACCTGAAGTCCTCCCAACCCGAGAATGGCTTTTCGCATTTCCCAGAATTTGCGAGGATTAAGCTCTAAACCAATCAAAAAAAGCATCATCACCACCCCAAATTCTGAAGCGTGCATGATGTCTTGCCCGTTTTCACCCACAAAACCCAACACAAAAGGCCCAATCAATATACCTGCTACCAAATACCCAAGCACGGAACTTAACCCGATTTTTTTGGCAATAGGCACAAGGACAATCGACGCCCCCATAAATACTAATGCTTGAAATAAAAATCCTGTGCTCATTTTGAGGTCGCTATTTTTTTGAGAAGATCATTAATGTACGTGTGTTGATATAGGTTTGGTTGGTATTGAATATCCTGCCAATTGTCCAAAAATAGCCCAAGCTCAGTAGCATAGTCCGCAAAACCCTGTTTGTCTAAGCGGTGGGTACCGTGAATCACAAAAGGAGGGAAATAATTCATCTTGCAGAGATTGGCCGTTTGTTCAAAAGGCCGAAGAAACTCTCTGATAGTAAACCGATTATGACCACTTTCTTGATATGCCTGTACACCTCCGCCTACCGTAATTGTCTGTAAAATGGATTTTCCTTCTAAGGCATCTCCACCTGGCCCATACGCCCAACCTACCTCCAGCACCATGTCTATCCATTGCTTCAACAACGGCGGACAACTATACCAATAAAAAGGATGATGCCAAATAATCATCTCGTGTTGTAAAAGGAGCTCTTTCTCGTACTCCACATCAATGTTAAAATCAGGATAGCGTTCATATAAATCATGAAACGTGACATCCTCTCGATCGGAGTACGACTTTAAAATCAAACGATTGGCTCGGGATCTTTCCAAAAGTGGGTGCGCGAAAAGAACAAGAACCTTATTTTTTTCAGGAAGCATGATTGAGTATCTAAGGTATAATGGGTTGCGTAAAATCGGATGTAAATGCCGAGGTGCTGGCTAATACAACACAGTGTTTTTCATCGTTGTTAGCGAATATTGGCATTTTTTGCCACAAAAGAAAGAAAAACTCTTTTTTCTAGTTAAAATATAGTCATATTTCTACATCAATTCCCACGCGCTCTGATACGCGTCGAGGCCTTCGACGTAGGTAATAAAATCAGCGTAAAAGGGAAATTGCGCCAAGGTAGCGCTATCGCCCACTACGACGAGTTTCTTGCGGGCGCGGGTCATGGCCACGTTCATCCGGCGGATGTCGGCCAAAAAACCAATGATTCCTTCGCTATTGCTGCGGGTCATGCTGATATAGACCACGTCGCGTTCTTGTCCCTGAAAACTATCCACGGTATTGACGGCAATCTGAGCCCGATACTGTTGCAGTTCGGGCACGTGGGTGAGTTGTTCGGCCAGCACCTGAATCTGCTGTTTATAAGGGGCAATCACGGCAATGCTCGGAAAAGTTTCGGCCGTTTTTTTGGTTTCCCATTCGGCCGTAAGGAGCACGAGGTGCTTGAGGAGCAAGGCCGCCTCTTCAGGATTGGTACTGCTGGTGCCTTCCAACTTTTCTTCAAAGCCACAACCAGCAGTGTCAATAAACAACACGGGTTTATCGTCTGCAAAAAGCCGCTGCTGCGCCACCGACGCGTGCGCTTTGAGTTTGTTATGATAAAAGATCTGGGAAGAATAACCCATAATTTGCTCATTCATTCGGTATTGTTCTTCGAGCAACGTAACGGCCTCGGGATGCGTGTTTACGCACTTTTCGAGCAAGGTTGTACTGAGTCCGTTTTTGGCCGCAACGTCCGATTTTATGGTGGGAGATAATTGGCAATGGTCACCCGCCAGAATCACTTTTTGGGCTTTCAGCACTGGAATCCAACACGCAGGCTCAAGCGCCTGACCCGCCTCATCAATCACGACCGTATGATAACGCAACTCCCTGACTGTGTAATGATTGGAGCCAACCAACGTAGCCGTAACCACCTGCGCTTTTACCAACAAATCATCGATGATGTACTGCTCAGTATTGCCCACTTCTTTCATAATCTTGTGGGCTTCGTCAAAAAGTAACTTACGTTGGTCACGTTCGGATTTGCCAAAATTACGTTTATACTTGTGCGCCATGCCCTTAAACTCCTGCGCCTGTTTTTTTAGGCGCTTCGCTTCTTTCATTTGGGGGTGTTCGGCCATTTTGCTGTCGAGCGTCAGCGCCATCAATCGTTCTGTGACGCGGGCAGGATTGCCAACGCGCAGCACATTGAGCCCTTCTTCGTGCAGTTTTTCACTCAACAAATCTACCGCTGTATTGCTCGGCGCCACTACAAGCACCTTTTGATTTTCGGTCTTGACCAACGCCTTGATTGCTTGCACCAAGGTCGTGGTTTTCCCCGTTCCTGGAGGCCCGTGTACGATAGCAAGCTCGTTGGCACTCAAAATTTTATGGACGGCAGATTGCTGCGAAGAATTTAATTTTGGAGCGTTGAAGTAAGGGATGTGCTCTTGAAAAGTCGGCTTTTGTTCTCCCGTTAAAATATGAACCAGCCTCGCAGTGGGTTCGCTTATGCTTTTGTCATACACCGTCGCCGCCTGCTTTAGGGCGGATTGCATTTCTTCGTAACTGTTATCGTCAAAAAGAACGTCAATGCCTAGTTTCCCATCCCGCGACCACTCTGGCAGCTCATCAGTGCGCAAGGTTATTTTCAGGCGATTGCCGTTTTGATGCGTTACGGTTCCTTCAACACGGTCATTTTTGGGGTCGTGGTTACAAAAAAATACGGCAGGCATCCCAAACCGAAATTGGTGCGAAATATCTTGGTGGGTGGTGCGTTCGAGTTCAACGGTCAAATAATCTCCCCGGCTCATTTCAGATCCTCTGATTGCTACCGGATACCACGTCAAGCCGTTGGCCCGGCGCTCGGCCACTGAAGATTGCTCGGTGAGTTTACGGTACTGATTATGGTCTTCTTCCCGTTCGGTTTTTAATAAATCAAGCAGCTTTTTAAAATACTCCATGCCCAAAGGTACGAGATAGTGGCCTAAATGACGTTTTTAATGCGTTGATTTTTCCATTTATTGGCTTTTTAGGAGCTATTGAATTAACTTAATTTTAACAATAATTATATTCATTCATTTATTTTTGGTCAAAATTCAGTCAAAACAAGCAAAAGGAAGGGAAGTTTTTAGCATTATTTTACTATTATTTTGTACTTGAAATTTTTTGCCCCTGTCCATTCCTTTTCTATATGAAATTCAGCATGAATCTGCTCCTATGGGGCACCCAAATTGACGAAAGCCTTTTCCCAACGCTTGACCTGATTCAGGAGATTGGGTTTGAAGGCGTAGAAGTTCCGATTTTCAACCCCAATCCCGACGCTTGGCATGGCTGGCGCAAAAAACTCGATGAACTCGGCCTTCACCGCGAATGTGACACCTTTTGCGGCCCTAATGAAAACCTCATCAGCGCCGATGCTTCCATCCGCGCCAATGCCCTTACCAACCTCAAAAGAACCGTCGATTGCGGTGCCGTTTTGGGCGCCACGAAGCTCATGGGGCCGTATCACTCGGCATTGGGCGTTTTTACGGGCCAACCCGCCACGGCCGACGAATGGAAATGGGGCGTAGAAGGTATTCACCAACTAGCCGAATACGCCCAAAATCAAGGCATTTTGCTCGGATTGGAGTACTTAAACCGGTTTGAGTTATACCTCACAAGCTGCGGCGACGAACTCATTCATTTTGTGGACGACGTCAATCACCCAAACTGTAAAATTATGTTTGATACCTTCCACGCCAATATTGAAGAGAAAAACATCGGCGACTGTATCCGTAATATGGGCGACCGCATTGCGTTTATTCAACTTTCCGAAAACGACCGCAGTACCCCGGGCAAAGGCAATGTTGACTGGGCGGGGGCGTTTCAGGCCATCAAAGACATCAATTACGACGGTTGGCTGAGCATTGAAGCCTTTAGTCAGAAGCTTCCTGCCGCCAATATTTGGCGAAAAATGTTTGACTCCGAAGAGCAACTGATGCGCGACGGACTGGCATTTATCCGCAATTCATGCAACAGCATAGGGATATAAAACACATTTTTTGATAAAAAATCAAACCATATCATGTCTAAAAAAATCAACATCGCCATCGTAGGACTCGGTTTTGGAGCCGAATTTATCCCCATCTATCAGCGTCACCCAAACGCCAATATGTACGCCATTTGTCAGCGGAATGTTGAGAAACTCAACGCCATTGGTGACGCTTTCAACATTGATGTGCGTTATTCCAATTATGATGAATTATTGAAAGACCCCAACATTGACGCCGTCCATATCAACTCTCCCATCCCCAACCATGCCGAGCAAACCTTAAAGGCATTGCGCGCGGGTAAACACGTGGCCTGTACCGTTCCGATGGCTACCTCGGTAGAAGACTGCATGGAAATCGTAAAAACCTGCAAAGAAACGGGCAAAAAATACATGATGATGGAAACAGTAGTATACGCCCGTGAGTTTCTGTTTGTGAAAGAGTTATATGAAAAAGGCGAACTCGGTAAAGTGCAGTTCCTGAAAGCATCTCACCAGCAAGACATGGATGGATGGCCTGACTACTGGCCCGGCTTGCCTCCTATGCACTACGCCACGCACTGCGTAGGTCCGGTAGCGGGCTTGCTACGGTTGGAAGCAGAATATGTTTCGTGTTTCGGTTCGGGAACAATTCGCGAAGAATTGGCCAAAATCCACAACTCACCATTTGCCGTGGAATCAGCCCATATCAAGTTCAAAGACAGCGATTTGAGCGCGTATGTGTACCGTTCTTTGTTTGACGTAGCCCGCCAATACCGCGAAAGCTTTGAGGTTTATGGCTCTAAAAAATCATTTGAATGGCCGCTTATCGAAGGCGAAGAAGCCGTGATTCATACCGCCAAAAAAGAAGAGCACGAGATTCCAGAACGCGTAGCTACACCTGATTACGCTCATTTGTTACCCGAAGAAATTCAGGCATTTACCACGAGAGGCGTGTATGATGTTGAAGAAAATACGCACCTTTCGTTTACCCAAGGAGCTGGCCACGGTGGCTCACACCCGCACTTAGCCCATGAATTTTTGACGGCTTTGGTCGAAGACCGTGACCCATTCCCCAATGCGGCCCAATCGGCCAACTGGACATCGGTAGGTATTTTGGCGCACGAATCGGCCATGCAGGGTGGCAAGATTATGTATTTGCCTGATTTTAATGCGTAACTTCGAAATCATCTGAATGAACCATACAATGAAACGTCTCCTACCCATTGTTTTACTCGCGATTTTGACGTGGCAATGCGCTACGCAAAAACCCGCACAAACGGCCCAATCCAACCAACCCGTGACTCCACGCCGGTTGGAAATTCTGTTTCTGGGCGACAATGGCCACCACCGCCCCATCGAGCGTGTGCCCGCCATCATGTCTGCGCTGGGAAGCAAGGGCATCAACTTTACCTATTCTGACCAATTGGAAGACCTCAATCCGACCAATCTGGCCAAGTATGACGGTGTATTGCTTTATGCCAACTGGGATACTATCAGCAAACCTCAGGAGCGTGCATTGGTAGACTACATTGCCAGTGGCAAAGGGTTCATTCCAGTTCACTGCGCATCGTATTGTTTTCGCAATTCCGATGAATTGGTAAAAATCATGGGTGGCCAATTCTGGCGGCACACGTGGGACACCATTCGTCCAGTTTGGACCAATCCCAACCACCCTGCCATCATGGGCGTGAAGCAGTTCAAAACACTCGACGAAACCTACCTCCACAGTAAACTCCAACCCGACAATCTGGTATTGACCGAGCGCGAGATTCAGCCCGACCAGTACAAAGATAAGCCCAACGCCAAGACGGAACCATACACATGGGTACGTACCCACGGAAAAGGTCGTATTTTCTACACGGCTTATGGTCACGACGACCGCACTTGGAGCCAGCCCGAGTTTATGAAAATGCTCG
>VFQN01001226.1_pt1 | contig 44135 bp, 46 predicted proteins | sample 3512371 | NCBI WGS metagenome assembly VFQN01 (sample SAMN10412370, study PRJNA504923) | tailings metagenome | isolation source: Replicate 2 from Balatoc abandoned mine | place: Philippines: Itogon, Benguet | collected 2017-08-28 | reverse complement strand
GGGGTCGCAGGAGCTTGAGGAGACCAACCGATGAATTATCCGATGACGCCGCCGCTCAGCGGGGTTCGCGAACGCACTGCAAGCGCCGTCGCGATCGACGAGCGCCAGACCCTCAGGAGATGCCTGAGGCGGCCGGTGCAGCTTCAGGATTCAGGCGGGCTGAAATGTTCCGCCATCATGGTTGATATCTCGGAGACCGGTTGCCAATTGCAGTTTGACGGGTTCGTCTCGATCCAGGTCGGCCGAATTTACTGTGTCAAGCTCGAGGGCACCGAGGCGCTCGGCGCCTACGCCATCTGGACTGACCGGGAGAGATCCGGATTTTTCTTCGCATCCCCGCTTTACACTGCAGTCGTCGAGCACATCGCCGGCAGAGCGACGCCGCCCCGCGCCGAGCCAGATGTCGCGAGAACGCTACCTTCCGTTCCCCGCGCAGCCCCGTTCAACTCGGGCCGGCCGCCTAGACTTTTCGCAGTTGCCTGATTTGAATGTGGAAATGGCCCCTCCCGCTTGGAAGCCAAGGCAGCGTCAGGCACCATTCGGGTCCAACTGTTGCGAATCTGCGACACACAGCGTGTGCAAACCTTTGCGAGACTTGTAGATATCCGCCAATAGCCTTAATCAAACGCTATCGTTGTATCCGGCTCAGGGAGGGCCGGCAATTCGCGGCATTCGCAAGAGGGGAGAAGCGTGTCCGCCGTCATTCTTGCAGATCTTGAACAGATCCTGAGCCGCCTCGATGAAGCGGGCGAGGCCTTGTGCGCCGCGCAGCTCCAGATGGTGATCGACACCCTCGAGAGGCGCTGTGATGCGGACGTCCGCGGACACGCGCCTCTCATGCGCAGCAAGGCCGATTAGAGGAAGGCCGTAAGAGCGCGCTCCACCTTAACCTTCCCGCCATCGGTCATTTGGATGACCGTGCGCCGCTTGTCCTCAGGGTCGGGCTTTCGCTCGATCAGCATCATGTTCTCGATGACCTGAAGCCAACGCAATCCCGTTGTGGTGGGACAGCCGCCACCAATGCAGGCGCTCGTCACCGAGATCTTCTTGCCAGTGACCTTGGCCTGATACAGGTCCAGCATCATGTCCCACGCGGGGCTGACTGCAAATCCCGTCATGTCGAAAATCTCGTCAACCTTGCGCCGCGCCGAGTAAATCTTCGCGGCGAGCCCAGCAAGCGTGGCCTGGGTGGGAATGACGGAGAGTTGGTCATCCGAGAATGACCGCAGCTCGATAGCAAGGGCCTCCATGCGGTCGGCAATCGTCTGTCGCCGGTCCTGCTGCCCAATCGAAGCTGTCGGCTTGTGGCCTTCGGGCTGATATTCGGCAAGCTGTGTTCTCAAGACTGCCTCCTCCAAGTTAGTCGGAAGTTCCCCCTAGGGAACCAACCTACTTGACGATCTCCGGTTCCTACGTGTGGTAAATTTAGCTTCGCGCGCGTGCATGCCCGTATTGTTGCGTAGCGGCGAATCCTCCGGGCTTTGGGGGCTAGAGCCCCGACAGAAATGCCCTAAGCAGTGCTTCCGGCTGACCGCAAGCCGCCGAATCAATAGTTTGGATTGATACTTGGCGGCGGCAGCACAACCTTGCCGGGCGCGCAATGCGAAGTTCAGGACCTACTCCCATCACGCCGCTCCGCCTGCAGCTTCGCGAGTGGCGCGGCCGCTGGACGACGTGCCTGTGACGGCCACAAGCTTCAACGAGGATCGCATCCGCCGCCTCCATATCGGCGCGATGCTGATCCTCGCATCAACCGACTACCTGATCCAGAAATGAACCGGCTGCGCCCTCGCAAGAGGCAGTCCAGAAGGGCAATCAAACATGTTCATCGGCAAGGCCAACGCAATCTCGCGGCGCGCTTTTTTACAACGCTCCAGCCAGCTGGCGATAATGGGGGCAGCCTCCTCCTATGCCATGGACCTTGCGGGCCCTGCCGAGGCCGCCGCCATCGAAAGCAGCGACGGCTAGATGGCGCTCGTTGGTGCCTTCCTCTATGGCGACAATGACCATGGCAACACTCTCATCCCCTTCGATGCCAAAAACTACGCCCGCTATGCCGCCATCAGGGGCGAGGTTGGCTCGGAAGAGGCTGCCGGAATTGCCCTGTCCAGCGCATCACTTGCCAACACGGTCTTGCGCACGCCTGATGATCAGCGGCTGACAGGTCAGTGGCGGACGATTGCTGCCGACAACCTCGGTGGATGAATACTCTGCCACGCTTGCTCAGTGGCTGGGGGTGGCGGCCTCGGAGCCCCCGTCGGTCGCGCCGAATACTGGCAGTTTCGCAAGCCCCGATCTGGGGTTCATGAGACAGGCAGCAACAACCGCCGCATGACACTGACATTCCCACACCAGCGCCGCGGCAAACAAGTGATGGCTGTCTCGCACGTGTCGCCCGAATCAGATATGTCCTGATCCGCGTCTCGAGGAGTTCGGTACCCGATCGGATCTTCGGTCCTGGCCCCGCTTAACGCGGGGCCTCTTTTCGTTCCAGGAACAAAGCGCTCCGGCCTTGTTCGTCGCATCCCGGCGCCATGACCGCTCGCCTTGAAAGGGCATCACGGGTCGAGGCCTTGCTCGCCCTGCCGGCCCTCGCGCCGCAGCGCCTCAAAGGTGCGTGAGCTGCAATTGCACGAAGCTGGGCTTACCCTTCTTGGCGTCCTTCCAGGCACGAAGCGCTTCATGATCACCGCTCAGGGAGGCTACCGGAAGTCCAGCCTCTGCCAAGGTATAGGGCGAAATCCGATGGCGGGTCATCAGCCCTCCATTGCCATCAGAGACCAGCGGAACCTCGAAGCGCACACCCTGGCTCTTCTCGTCCGTATTGACCACGCTCGCCACCGCAAGTTGCCCATTGCCGAGATCCAGAACCACTTCCGTGCCGACCGGAACGCCCGCGATACCGGCAATCTTGGCGCCGGTTCGTGAAATGTTCTTCAGCAACACCTCGTAGTAGTGGTCGTCATGGACCAGCCCGATCTTGCGCAACACGGTGATCCGCTCGGCTCTCTGGCGGGCAAATCCTCTCGGCCTGAATGTCTGGAGCACCACAGAACCCTCATCGACGATCTGGGCCTGATCGAGCGGTGCTGAAAAGACGCCGCCATGAACGACCTCGATCCCGCTGGCGATGACCGCATCCAGGACATCGAGTGCATCGACCTCCCTGATCGAAGCCGGAACGCCAAAGGACCGCGTGATGCTGACAATCGCGCCGAGGATCGCATTGGTGCGCTCGGGCTGCAGAACCCAGTCACGCACAAATCTCGGCGAGATCTCAACCCGTTTGAAGCTGAAATCGGCAAGCAGCGCGATTGCGGAATTGCCCACGCCGAAATCGCTTGCAACCAACCTGACGCCGACAGCATCCAGATCATCGCCGAGCCTTTTCGCCATCTCGGCATCTGCCGAGAGGAATTCCTCGCTGATTTCGAGCTCAATGCGCGCACGATCGAACGAGGCATCGCTGGCAGCAGCAAGAATTATCTTCCGGAAATCCGGGTCCTTCAGGAACCCTCGGGGCGGAGAAATGGCAAGGCTGAGATTGCCCGGCCAGGCGGAAGCATCCTCGCAAGCCTGGCGCAGCATCCACTCGCCAAAGTCCGCGGATGCGCCCGAGCTTTCGATCATCGGCCAGAAGATGTCCGGCAGGACCTCGCCAAGCTCGGGACTGTTCCAGCAGACCTCGGCGCGCAACGCGCAAACCTCGTTGCTGCCGGCCGAAATCAGCGGGGCATAGCGCAGAGCGAATTCACCGCGCTCCATTGCCCCCTCGAGCTCCTGCTCGATCCGGACAAGACGCGACGCCTCTTCGGCCAGTTCCGCCGAAAAGATGCTGTAGCTGCCCCCCCCTGATTGCTTGGTCGACCTGAGTGCAAGGTTGGCCGCATCGACCAGCTCCGTGGTCGTCACCGCGTCATAGGGAGCCATGGCAATGCCGATCGACACGCTCAGCTGGATCCGGCGTCCATGGACCCGGTAGGGCTGCGAAAGCAACTTGCCCGCGTGCTCCGCGAACTCAGCAAGATCTCCCCGATCATCCACATCGGGCATGAAGATCCTGAACTGCTCTGTGGCAATGCGCCCCACTTCCCCGCGATGGCGCAATGCCGACCTCAGACGGTTGCCCATCTCGGCCAGCACGCAGTCCATATGACCAATACCGTAGCGCTCGCAGGCATGCTGGAAGCGGTCGATTTCCATGACGACCAGCGCACACGGCCGCTCGGCATGCGCGAGGCTCTTGAAGGCCGCATCGAAGCGCTTGCCAAAGTGGGCAGCATTGTAAAAGTTCGTTACTTCGTCGAATTTCTCCTGCAGCATCTTCGTCTGGTGGTCGACGATCAGATGGGTGACATCGGCAGCATGCCCGAGATATCCGACAAACTGGTCGCCGAGATAATGAGGAAAGCCGCTCAGCTGAAGCCAGACGCCCGCCCCCTCCTCATTCTTATTCACGCAGCGCACGATATGATTGGTGATCTTGGCGCGCGCGCTCAGCTTGAGAGACAATGATCGCTGCTGCGAGATCGCGCTGTCACTCGGGGCATCCTCGAACACGCTCGTGATGCGCTTGCCCGACACGTCCGCCAACTGCACCCCGAGGGCAGCCAGTGCAGGGGCATGGATCGAGGCAATCCTGCCATCCGCGTCGGTCGACCACAAGATTGCGGCCTCGGATTGCGCGAGCGCGATGGCGAGATTGGCCGCGCTCCCCTCAGTTTCCTGAGCGGAACTCGGCCCTCGTGACCAGCCTAACCCGGCAATAGTTTTCAGTTTCCTGACCATGGTGTCATGATTTCACATTAAGGTAATGAAATCATGAAGTCGGACTTATGTAGATTTCGTTTCTCTGAATTATGTCACCATGCCACGAAACCATGCGGCATTAGCCGAAATCCTACCGAGGGCAATCTTTAGCCTGAACAACTGTGAGCACATGGCCAAGGCCATGGCCCTTAATCGCAGACGGATACTTCCACACCTTCAGCATTACGCGGTGCATTGAGATCGCGACTTTCTCGCACGTTGAATACGGCCATCTCGCTGATCGGTTGCGGTGGGATGCTCATTATGGGGATTACAGGCTCGTAATTGTAATAGATCTCGACAACCATGACCGCCGTGCCGGCTGCCGCCTGCACCTGATTGCCGGCCGGCCCCATACCAGGAAAGCCGGTGCCACTCGCCCCATCACCCTCGACACCATATGCTGATCCGACCGGATTCTGGCCGAAGCAGCGCTGCCAGGCTATCCACTGCCCGCCCTGCGCATTGCGCTGCAAGCTCGACAGAATGATCCTGCCGTTCTCGGCAAGGTCACCCATGTTGGCCTGAAGTTCTGCACCGATGAAGACGTCGTTGATCTCCGCTTCCGAGATCTGATGAATGCTGAGACCCGCACTGCGAGTCCCCATCCGCGAAGCGTTGTCGGCAACAAGAACGGCAAGATCGCCAATCCTCTTGGTCGCGAACACGAAATTCGCAAGCTCGATGCCGAAGGACAGCAAGATGAGCAGCAAGGGCAGCGCAAAAGCAAACTCGGTAAGCGCAAGACCCTCGCTGTCCTTGCCCAGCCGGCCCAGGTAGCGCGCGAAACCCGGTGGCATTTTTTCCTTGCGTCTCATGTGCATACCCGCGTCGTTGGCTGCGCCTGAAGATCGAAAGGCTGATTTTTCAGTAAGGTCTGAGCCTGCACCTCGACCGACGGATCAAGTCCAATCAGGGCTGAGACAGGGAACAGGCGATCATATGTCAAGGTGACGGTGTAGATGACCACGTCTCGTGCACCTCCCCCACCCACACGGGCACCGTCAAGATCATGCCGTCCGTTGCCGTTGAGGTCGAGGAAGCTCTCACCGGCATCACAGTCATTGCTGTCGTTGGTGTCGACAAACGGTTCCGCCCGGGCCTGCGCCAGACCATAATTGTTGAACGAGACGCGCTCGAATTCAACCTCACCGTGCGGGACCAGCTCACGCATCTGTTCGGTCAGGCGGGCATCCATGTCGGACCGTGTCTCGTCGTTGGCCGTCTCAAGCGTTGAGGCGCGGCCAACCGCATTGACCAACCCCGTCAGCTGGGCACGGGCATAAACCAAGTAGGCGATGTCGAAGATGAACATTAGCACGCCCAGGAAAACGGGAGCAACGACCGCGAATTCCACGATCGTTGCCCCGGAGACGTCAGACACCAGCCTGCGCCATGTGCTGTCAGGGGGCAAAGCCATCAGCTGGTCAGCCTCAGTTCGGCCAATTGCGTGGCGATCTGGGAGAAGGTCGCGGTCAGTTCGGCCGCGTTGCGGGCTTCAAACGCACGTCCCGGTGATGCGCAGTTGATCAGCAGTTCATCAAGGTCCGTGCCGAAGGCGATGACCCACAAGGTTATATTCTTGTTGTTCTTGGCGACCTCGCACAGCTCGGCAAGACGGCTTTCGGAGATACTGTCTTCCATCGTGCGGGAAGGAAAGCTCCCAGTCGGTGTGCGACGGCGCGCAACCGCCGCGATGCCCCAGGCCGAATAGGTGAAGGGGCGCGTATCCTTCTGCCCGTCAACCATGAAGATCATGTGCCGCTGGACAGCGCCGCCCGAATCCGCGACGCGGTGTTCGGCACTGAACAGGCCTTCCCGCGAGATCAGCCGCAGCCCCCACAGCATACCGATCTCGTGGTAGGTATAGCCCTGCGGCCGCAGGGAACCCATGTAGGATTGCAGCTGCTGCAGGGTGATCTCGCCCATCTTCCGGGCGGGAGAGGGGCATGCACCCTCATAGATGCCAAAGTTTGAACCGAAGGGATTGAAGTAGTTGTAGGTCGTCGTCAGGCTCATCTGCCGTGTGATGGTCGCTGAAAGACCGCTGAAGACCCATTGACCATTGGTGAGCGGGTTTGTGGTTACGCGCTGCTCGGTCTCGCGGCTGCCAGACCCGACATTCCGGGCATAGACAAGCGCCGGCAGATAGGGTTTCCACTGCGTGTCCGGGTCAGTGCGCGATGGAACCAGGTCAACCTCCATGTCGTATCGCGGTGTGAGGAAGGTCTCGTTGGTGCGCCGGGTCGCGCGCTCCTCGATGCAAGCCCTGTCACCATCCGGCCACCTGATGGTGCGGTCGGTCTGGTTGTCATTGACCGGAGCAGAAAAACTTCCGCCCGACACCACGGCGTCGCCCGATCCCGAACCCTTGAGAGGACGCAGATCGTACTGGATCGGCTCGTAGATCCAGTGGCGTGCCGTGTTGGTCGTGGTGCCGCCCGTGTTGGTGTTCTCGCGCACGGTCTCCGTCTGCTGCTCGCGATAATCATTCCAGTCGCGAGGCGTGATCCAGCAATTGCCGTTGGAGTCGCGCTGGATGATGAATTCCGTGCCGTTGCGGGTCCGGATCCGCGTGCGGGAGCGGGGTAGCGCGGTTGATGAGGGGTCCCATGCACTCCAGCTCGTCGTCGTATCGCTCCAGTTTTCGCGCGGTAGGCTCGTAGGGCAGTTCTCCGAGGGGGCCTGGTAGCGCGGCCGGTCGGTGCGTGTGCCGCTCAGGAATGTCGAAGTGGTCTGCGATACAGTGCTGCTCGGGTTGCCCCCCGATTCCCAGGTATGCACACCGTCAGGACGACGCGAGTCGTAGGTCCCGTAATCCTGGATCCAGTCGCGATGAAGCAGCATGCCGACGTTGACAGTCTGGGAGTAAGGCACGAAGCCGTAACGGATACGCGCACCTTGCGGTTTTGCTGCCTCGAGCGTGTTGTAGAACGAAGTTACGGCATTCGTCAGAGCATCGATCCGACGAATACTGTCTCCCGGGTTGGGGTCATTCATTGAAAGCGTCGTGTCGAGCACCATCATCACGTCGGTGTTCGGCAGGTTGAGATCTGCCGAACACGACACTGACACGTCACGATTCTCGAAGTTGAAGAAGCGCATGAGGGTCATGGGGACCTGAACGGTCGCCTCACCATTTACAACGCCGCTTGAATTCGCCGAATATTCAACCGACAAATCACTCGTCGAGTAACTTCCTTGCGGGAAATTGAAGTTGAAATAGTTTTCTGCGACCTGCTCGCTCGCGCCGTTCCACGTAAGACCATTCATCGCACGCCTTGAGGCAAGTGCGCCTGCATCGCAAGCGGACTGAAGGCGGGACTGGACGAGATAGATGCGGCTCAGATCGACCGCGCCGCCAATCATGGCAACCAAAGGGACAATCGCCGCAGCAGTCATCGCGAGGGTATTCGCGCTCTTGTCCAGCAGGAGAGCCCTGGCAAAAGGCCGTCCGGAGAAATAGCTCAACACCATCCGCGTTGTCCTGTCCTACACTGCCCTCGCCCATGTTGCGATGATTGACCTCAGCCATGTCGCGCGAGGGCACTTCTCTAGACAGAATGCAGAAACCTTCGATTTATCAGCGTAGTAAGTAATATCGTCAGACTTATCGTAAGAAAGTGGTTACCACCGCGAGAACGGCTGCAAGATCCCGAACGCAGGTTTGACGCTGTCACACGCGCCGTCACCATCGCAGGCAAACGCAAGATCATAGCGACCGCAGTCTGCTCGAAGACCTCAAGGAGAGCCCGGAGCAGCAATGTCTCGCCGAGTCGACCCGGATTGCTGGCGCCGGACCACATCATCCTTGCACTGGACTACGGGGCGCGAAACGGATTGTTCACCATGGCAGGTTAACGCTTACCCCCGTTGCACTACGAGGGAGCAAGGCCAATCATGGCGCGCATATTGCTAGCAGAAGCCGACGATTGCGCATCCAGGATCATCTCAGTTTATGTCGAACGCAGAGGCCACCAAGTGGTTCGTGCAAGAGACGGTGAAGTGGCAGTTCGGGAGATTAGTCGCTTCCGACCAGACCTCGTGCTGAGCGAACTCATACTGCCTGTGCGGTCAGGCTTCGACATTCTCGCAGCCGTGCAGCACCTCGGGCTGGCATCAGGCACTCCCGTCATATTCGTCACAGCCGTCGCATCGGAGCAGATGATGGATCGAGCGCTCGGGCAGGGCGCGATCGACTACATCGTCAAACCCTTTAACCTGCGCGACCTCGCCCTGAGTGCCGACCTTGCTCTCGCCCAGCGGCGCGCGATCAACGCGCCCGACAAGACGTGGGGGGTGCATGGGCTGCGCGGCGGACACCTCGCCGAGGTCGCCTAAGATCGCATTGGCACGCAAGCCATTTTGATGGCGCTCCTTTCCTCAATGCCGCTTGTCCCTGCCTGCCTGCAACCCATGCACGCGCGCCGGGGCCCGGCCAGACACGCTCACTGCGCTTCACTGCTCCCGACGGGTGGTCCGGGTCGCGGCCTGCCGCTGATCGGCTTTCACCCAATCTAAAGCACTTCACTGATCCCTATGTTAATCTCTTATAAAGAAGATGAAGATCGATCAGGCGACAACCGGCCAACAGCGCTGCGAGGCGGGCTGATCTGCGCGGCCGACGCGATAGTCGAGCAGGTCCTGCAACGCTGCACTGTTGTTCATCACTGACGAGTTGTCATGCCGGAGAAAGGTCTGCATGCGCGCTTGCCTGCGCGTCCGGCATGTCGGCGACACTCATTCAGCCCCCTCGGGCAAAGAAAAGCGCGAAAGTTGTTTCATGGATTTGGCGAAAGAATTCGAAGGTCTTGGCGCTGACCCTCTGCTGTTTCAGGCCGAGGGGAATCTCTCCCACCGCAAACTGCGCAACCTCACGATCGACCCCGATCTGCTTGGCGAGCCGGCATGGGACATCCTTCTGCTCGCCTATGTTGCGCATCGTCGAGGTTCGTCATGCACGATTGCTCAAGTGGCCGTTGAACTGAATGCAAGCTCCGCACTCGTGGCACGCTGGGTCAGCGCGCTGACAGCCCGCAACCTGGTAGTGAGCAACCAGATCTCCTTTTCGATCAGCGATCTTGCGGAATGCAAGATATCGGATCTGCTTGAACGCCAGATCAGGGAGACGGCTCAGGCATTCAGGCACGCAAAGCCCGATCCCTGACACTGTCCGCCCCCTCCGGCCCGCGATAGCGGCATGCGGCAGGATCGGCGGTCCAATGTCCCCGACTGCCTCAGGGAATCGGCACATCGCGGGCGAGGCGGGGCTATGTCCGATCCGCAGTCGCTGACACGGACTGATCGCCTCACGCTCCAGCCTGTGGTCCTATCGTTCCTGTCTTGCCCGCTACCGGTTTCGTCGGGCGGCAGCAGGGGCATGTCTCCGCCTGTCCCTCATGCGGCGAAGGGATTGCCTCCTGCGCCGCGTTGGCACCGACGTTGACACTGTCAACGGAATCGATATTGTGCGACCAGGCACTTCGTCAAGGCCGAAGATGATGCACCAGGACCCGCTGCAATCGGCCAAGCCTCGGGAGCAACTTCGCATGTCTTTGCTTATCAGGGACAGGACCGGGCAATGTCTGCCCATAAGTCCTGAGCGGACAGATGGGACTACAGGCTGATCGGCCGCTATGTACTTCGCGGCGTCCTCTTCGCAGACCATTTTGCCGCGGCCAATTGGATCGGCGGTCTGTCCGCTTATCGGCGCTGCCCCCCAGCAACACCGGCAGTCAGACCGGCAGACGGTGCCGGCCAAGATCCGGCCGGCCCTGCTTGATCTTCAGCGAGATCAACGTGACGGTACCTGGCCGCCACAAGAGAACCAACGACGTAGGTCAGGCTTTCGCACATGATTAGTCAGGGGGAGACCGGCCCGAGTTCGGATCTACGGGAAGCCTGCGTGCGTGAAGCGCTTGCCATCATCGCCTCTGCCGGCGTCGAGAAGCTCAGCCTTCGCGAGGTGGCACGACGACTTGGGGTCTCGCATCAGTCGCCCTATCGGCACTTCGAGAGCCGGGACCATGTGCTGGCCGAAATCGTGCGAAGGGCATTCGTCGATTTTGCTTCAGCCCTGCGCGGCGCGCCGATCACGGATAATCCCGGCGCAGATGCGCTGCAGATGGGGTTCACCTATGTTCGCTTTGCACTCACGCAGCCGCTTCAATACCGGCTGATGTTCGGAGGCAGCCTCCCCGATCCTCTGGTCCACAGCGAAATGATGCAGGGCGCCCGGGACGCCTTCAACGTTCTTCGCGGCGCGCTCAGGCGGGTGGCTGCCGCGCGCGGAAGAGTTACCGACCAAAAGGTGCTTGATCAAGAAGCCCTGTTCGCCTGGTCAAGCCTGCACGGCGCTGTCAGCTTGTTGGGGAGTGATGCAATGGGAACGCTCGACCTCGATCCAGGCGAGCAGGATGCCTTCATCGGCCATGCATTGCACAGGATAGGAACCGCACTTGGCATAACCCCCGCGCATACTCACAACTCGTCTTGAAGTTATCCCAGCCGCTGTCCGTGATGGCCTACTGGCCTCGCCCGGTTACTCTTTCGCTGCGGGCCTGAGGCTCAAGGGCTCACTTCTTCGCAAGGACGGGAACCCCGCGCCGGCCAAGAACAGGTCCGGGCACGGGAGGATCCGCCAAGAGCACAAGGAACGATAATGTCTTCAAAGGATTGCGAAACTCATGGCAATAGCAGTGCCGCCATGCAGATCGGGTCGAGACGCGATCCTGCAGCAGCGTCACCTTCGCGCAAGCTCAAAGACACGAGGCGGCTCAAAGCACTGGTTGCGCAGGCATTGACCATATCTGACGAGCTCAATCTGCCTTTTGTCGGAATTGATCTGAGCGCAGCGCTCGAGAAGCTCGATGACCCCGACTGGCCAAGCCTTTAGAAGGACATCGGCAGATGACCGGGGCGCGGCCCGACCACCGCCGGGAAGGCCGTGCGGACACTGCCACCTCCCTAAGAAAGAGGGATCACCGGCAGAGGAGGCTTCAACGGCAGCCAGCAAGCTGCTGCACTTTGCATCTCGACCCCGCACAAGCGACCGCTGCGCGGGCGTCCCCGCATTTTCCTCCACTCCAGTGCGAACGGCGAGACGCGGCAGTAGGGTGATCGAGATCGTACTTGCTTGGCCGCGCAGCAATCACTTGCGGCCTCTGGCAAGGCCGCCAGGCTGCGCCAGTGCACAGACTATTCGGCGAAAAGCCCGAACAGGCTGGATCCGATCAACACCCACAACAGACCGCTGGCACCTAGAATTATCCTCGCCTTGGTGGCAAGGGACAATGCCCCGGCTGCATCGTCTGGCGAAATGAAGTCATCATCCGCCGCCACGGGAGTACCCACTTGGCTGCGGCCCGTGGATCCTGCGCCAGCAAGTGCCGGTTTCGTGAGGCTCAACACCACAAGCTCCTGCAGTTCTGATGGCGCCAGTGGTTCCGAGAAAGCGGTGCCGTGAAGCCTGCCGCTTCTCCAGACAACCTTGCAGAACTTCGGAACCGAATTCGGCAACTCGACGATAAGGCACAGGCCCGCGGGCAAGGCATGTTCGGTCTGGAGAAGCAAGCCAGTGGCTGAAACGTTCAGAATGGTAAGGTCGGGGGGGCTGTCGTATGGGTCGGCTCGCAGCGCCCCCAAACGCACGCGCCAGCGCTCTTCGCCGCGGCGTTCGGCCGGCTCATCACGGAGCAAAAGAGCTGGAATCGACACTGACACTCACCAGAGACTGTCCCCGGCATTTGGGCGAGCGAACTTGAAAATGTGTAGGGGCTGGCCTCGGGAAAACACGTAGGCCGCGTCTTCGCTGCTATCGGGGCGCGCGAATACCGAAGCAACCCTCGCGGCCCGTCACGCCGCCTCAATCATCCGCAACGGAAAGATGACGGGCCTGGGACAATCAAGCCAGCAGACCGGGCGCGCGCCCATCACTGCAGATGACATTGACCGCCCCGCGAGCGGAACGTCAATGCCACTTCTGACCATCGGCTCACAGGCAAGCGGGCCTGATGGACAGGCCACAGGCTTTCGTGACAGCAGACCAACTGCAGGAAGAAAGTGTCCTCATCCGCTCGCCTACAGGTTGATAGTCGAGTTTGCTCAATAGGCCGAATATTCAGAAGTCATCGGACTCATCTTCCGCCGGGCTGCCGGTCGTGCTCCGCACCCGAGCCGCGAAGATCGGAGCAAAGGGTGCTCCGCCACGCAATTTGCTCGGCCCATTCACACAAAGAGCATCAAGCGCCATCTGGACATGTGCAGCGGACACGAGATTACCCGACGATTCCAGATCGTCGATGATCATGGTCATGCGATGCGAGATATCGGCAAACATATAAAGAGATATGCATATCGCACATCTTTGTTCCCGGTGGGCGCGTCTCCCTTTTCGGAAAAAGCTTAAGGCAAGCCCGTGCCGAGGATTGCGCTGAGAGCTCGATGCGCCTTGCTCGTCAGGGTCACAAATCTGGCATCGCCACGGCCTGCATCCGCTGTCCGTCGGACTAGGCCTTGGCTTTCAAGCACCGCAAGCCAGCGAAGCGCTGTTGTCTGCGGGACAATGGCAGCACGGCACGCCCGTGCAGTAGAGGTTTTCTGCCCCCGATGTTCCCGCACAAACATGTACAGGAGCATGGACCAGGCCGGATCGCCAAGCAGTTCGCGCGGTAAGGAGCGTGCGCGCACCTTTCGACGACGAAGCTCGAGTTCGGCGCACATGACGAGCCTCTCGAGCGATGGCACGCTTCGGTCGCGCAACGACTCGCCCATCGGACGCGATTGCGCGCGACCAGCTTCGAGCGGCTCCGCGGCGCTTGGCAATAAACTCGGGTCTGACGAACAGGATGGAGCTGAAAACCTCGCTTCTGGGACATCCACTGGACTGCTCCTTTGCGGTTGCGGTTCCCCTCCCGTCCCACTCGAGCAAGAATGGCTATAGGCCCGTTTCTCTTGACGTCCAAATTTCTGCACAAGGCGCCGCAAGTTTGTCCGCAACTCCTCTCCAACTGCAAAAGTGCTCGAGCCCGCTTGCTGCACGGCAATGGAAGAACGGTGTATCAGGCGCCTTGCCTGTTCGAAAAGTGCGGTCTCGAGGCCATGGCTCAGGGGTGATTGCCGCGCCGAGGGCAAGACCTGCGACAGCACTTGAAAGCGGGGCCGCCAGTCTGAGGATTTGGCTAGGGCACAGAAGCTGGCGGCCCAAGATGGAAGTTGTCGGGTCATTGGCTGGTTCAGAAGCGCAAACGCTTCCCCCGACGGCCTGCGATCTACACCAGTTCGCCTAACAGGCAGTAAATGAGCTCACGCCCATCTCCCCAATGCAGCGGGAGCCAAGGCAAAGGGCTGCCTGGCGCCCGGTGCCGGCACCAGTCTCAAGCTCTCCGATTGCATCCGAGGGAAAAGTGCGAGCTGTACAGGGGCGCGCCGCGAACCGGCCTCATGCGCCTCATCGGCATGCAGCCGAGCCGCGATGATGGCAAGCCGGGGCAGCAGAAAGAGCTTGACCGGTCCACAGGCGGCCAGGCCTGCGGACATGCACCCAGAGCAGTGCTTTCGTGTCGCAGCCAATCTCAGCCCTGTCCGGCGCGCGATATGCTCATGATAACGCCCGAAAAATCGATCGCCGCATTTTCCCTTGCGAATTCCTCGTAAATCGCGCGGGCGTGTTCGCCTAGTTCCACCTTGGCCCCCGCCCCTGCCGCCGCTTCCATCGCCAGATTGAGGTCCTTGAGCATCAACCCTGCAGCGAACCCGCCCTGATAGCTGTTGTCGGCGGGCGTAACCGGGCCGACGCCCGGCACGGGACAGTAGGAAGTCATCGACCAGCACTGGCCGCTTGAGACGCTCGAGATGTCGTAGAAGGTCTGCGGATCGAGCCCGAGCTTCTGCGCCATGGCAAAGGCCTCGCAGGTGCCGATCATGTGGATCCCGAGCAGCATGTTGTTGCAGATCTTGGCAGCCTGGCCGGTGCCGGGCCCGCCCGCGTGAATCACCGCCTTGCCCATCGCAGCGAGGATCGGCTGGGCGCGGGCGAAAGCCTCGTCGCTGCCGCCGACCATGAAGGTGAGCGTGCCGCCCGCCGCCGCTGCGATGCCGCCCGATACCGGCGCGTCGACCATTTGGTAGCCGTGAGCCTCGGTGACGGAGATCACCTCGCGCGCAGTGGCGACGTCGATGGTCGAGCAGTCCATCATGATCGCACCTTCGGGCGCATGGCCGATCACATCGTCCCAGTACACCTGTTTGACAATCGCGCCGTTGGGCAGCATCGAGACCACCGCCTCGGCACCCTCGCAGGCCTCTCTGGCGGTGGCGAAGGTGTCGCACCCCACCTCGCGCGCGGCGGCGAGAGCGGTTTCGGAAAGGTCGAAAGCGCGAACCTCGTAGCCCGCCTTGACGAGGTTTGCGGCCATCCCGCCGCCCATGTTGCCGAGGCCGATGAAGGCTATTTTCATGGCTGCTGTCTCCCCTTGTGGCAGGCTCACCGGCCCTTCCACTGCCCCTCGCGCTTCTCGACGAAGGCGGCCATGCCCTCGGCCTTGTCCTCGGACGCGGTGAGGATCTGGAAAATCCGGCGCTCGACGATCAGGCCTTGGTCGAGCGTCATTTCGAAGGCCGAGTTCACCATCTCCTTGTTCGCAATCGTAGCCATAGGCGGCATGGCGGCGATGGTGGCGGCGATCTTGAGGCTTTCGGCGATCAGTTCCTCATGCGGCACCACGCGCGCGACGAGGTTGCTGCGCTCGGCCTCCTCGGCGCCCATCATCCGGCCGGTGAGGCACATCTCCATCGACTTCGACTTGCCGATGGCGCGGGTCAGCCGCTGCGATCCGCCCATGCCTGGGGCAACGCCCAATTTGATCTCGGGCTGGCCGAACCTGGCCTTGTCAGAAGCGATGATGAAGTCCGCCATCATGGCCAGCTCGCACCCGCCCCCCAGCGCGAAGCCGTTCACCGCGGCGATCCACGGCTTGCGGGTCTTCTTGACGATCTCGCTAGTCCACGGAGCGAAGAAATCGTCGAGGTAGAAATCTGCCGCCGGCTTGTCGGCCATTTCCTTGATGTCCGCACCCGCCGCAAAGGCCTTGTCGCCGCTGCCGGTCAGCACCGCACAAAGCTGCGTCGCGTTGGTCTGATAGGCGGCGAAGGCATCGATCAGCTCGGCGAGCACCTGCGAATTGAGCGCGTTCAGCGCCTGCGGGCGGTTGAGGGTGATGAGCGTGACGCCCCTGGTGTCGCGGGCATCGGTCTCGACGAGAATGGTTTCGTATGTGGCCATGTCTGACTTCCTCGTCGCCCCTGCAAAAGCAGGGGCCTGTCTGAGTTGGCGGCTTGCGTCGAAGCCTAGCTGGATTCCCGTCTTGGCGGGAATGGCGGATTAGTTAGGCGAGCGGCACCCACTCCTCGCCTTCGGGCAGGGGCGCGAAGATCGCATCGAGCAGGTCTTCGGTCACGCCTTCGGGGGTGGCCGGGTTCCACTTGGGGTCGCCGGTCTTGTCGACGATCACCGCACGCACACCCTCGGCGAAGTCGGGGCGGGTCAGCACGCGCGATGCGATGCGGTATTCCATCCGCATATTGTCGGCGAAGTCGGTGAGCCTGGCGCTTGTCGCCAGCTGGCGCAGCGCGACCTTGCAGGTCTGCGGGCTCTTGGTGCCGAGCGTGTCGCGCTCCTTCATGGCCCAGTCGTCGCCCGCATTGGCCGCTGCCTCGAGGCTGGCAAGAATGTCCTCGTAGCGGTCAGAGGCGAAGTGCTTGGCGATCTTGTCCGCATTCGACTCGATCCGTGCCTTGGGCGGGGTGCCGACGGGTTCGGAAAGGATGCCCGCGATCCGGTCAGGGTGATCGTGGATGCGCGCCTTGATGTCCTCGAGCATCTCGTGCGGCACGTAGTGCGTGGCGAGCCCGGTCCAAAGGCACTCCGCCCCGTCGAGCCGCGCGCCGGTGAGCGCAAGGAACTGGCCGAGCCTGCGCCCGAGGCGCGAGAGATACCAGCCGCCGCCCACGTCGGGGAACAGACCGATGCCCGTCTCGGGCATGGCGAAGCGGGTGTTCTCGGTCGCCACGCGGTATTTGGCCGGCTGCGAGATGCCCACGCCGCCGCCCATCGTGATGCCGTCCATGAAGGCGACGATCGGCTTGGCATAGGTGAACATCTGATGGTTGAGTTGGTATTCGTCATGGAAGAACCTGCGACCCGAAACCCCGCTATCATTCAGGGCAGAATTGCGCAGGAAGGCGATGTCCCCGCCTGCACAGAAGCCCCGCCCCTCGGCATGGTCGAGGATCACCGCCCTGATGCTGTCGTCATCCGCCCATGCGGCGAGCGCCGCGCTCATCGCGTGGCACATCTCCAGCGTCAGGGCATGGATCGCCTTGGGCCGGTTGAGGCTGATGTGGCCGATCGGGCCGTTGGTGGAGATCAGGACGTCGTCGGTCATTGCCCAGTGTCTTTCGGTTCGATCAGATCCCAGCGATTGCCGAAGGGGTCGCTGAAGACGGCGACGGTGCCATAGCTCTCCCGGCGCGGCGCGTCCTCGAATTTCACCCCGGCATCGACAAGCCGTGCATGGGTGCCCGCGAAATCGTCGGTATGCACGAAGAAGGCCACACGCCCGCCGGCCTGCCGGCCGATCGCCGCGGCCTGCGCATCACCGGCGGCGCGGGCGAGCAGGAGTTGCCCGCCGTCGCTGCCGCCGACCACCACCCAGCGCTTGCCCCCGCCCATGTCGCTGTCCTCGAGCAGATCGAGCCCCAGCGCATCCACGCAGAAGGCAATCCCCGCGTCGTAATCGGGCACCACCAGCGTCGTCATGGCGAGGCGCGTGCCGTTCACTGGCGCAGCAGATCGCGGCCCACGACCATGCGCATGACCTGGTTGGTGCCCTCGAGGATCGAGTGAACCCGCAGGTCGCGCCAGAAGCGTTCGATGGGATAATCCTGAAGGTAGCCATAGCCGCCGAACAGCTGAAGCGCGCGGTCGACGATGGCGCTGCCGTTGTCGGTGGCGAGGCGCTTGGCCATCGCCGAGAACCGCGTCTTGTCGGGCGCGTTGTCGGTCACCTTGGCGGCCGCGAGGTAGAGCAGCGCACGCGCCGCCTCGAGGTCGGTCGCCATGTCTGCCAGCATGAACTGGGTGTTCTGGAAATCGGCGACAGCCTGCCCGAACTGCTTGCGGTCCTTGGTGTAGGCGATCGCCTCGTCGAGGCACCTTTGCGCCCCGCCCAGCGAGCAGGCCCCGATGTTGAGCCGCCCGCCATCGAGCCCCATCATCGCGATGCGGAAGCCCTCGCCCTCCGCCCCGACGAGGTTTTCCACCGGCACGCGCACGTCCTCGAGGATGAGCTGCGCGGTCGGCTGGGAGTGCCAGCCGAGCTTCTTCTCCTGCGCGCCGAAGCTGACGCCGGGCATGTCCTTTTCGATCACCATGCAGGAGATGCCCTTGGGCCCGTCCTCGCCGGTGCGCACCATCGCGACATAGATCTCGTTGGCGCCCGCACCCGAGATGAACTGCTTGGTGCCGTTCAGCACATAGTGATCGCCGTCCCGCCGTGCTGTCGTCTTGAGGGCCGCCGCGTCCGAGCCGGAACCCGGTTCGGTGAGGCAGTAGCTGGCGATCTTCTCCATGGTGACGAGGCTGGGCAGATGCTTCGCCTTCACCGCCTCCCCACCGAAGCGGTCGATCATCCACGAGGCCATGTTGTGGATCGAGATGAAGGCGCTGGTCGAGGGGCAGCCATAGGCCATCGCCTCCATGATCAGCGCCGCCTCGAGCCGCCCGAGGCCGATCCCGCCCGATTGCTCGGAAACGTAGATCGCCCCGAAGCCGAGTTCGGCGCTCTTCTGGATCGTCTCGCGCGGGAAGATGTGCTTCTCGTCCCACTCGGCCGCATGGGGGGTGATGTTGTCGGCGGTGAACCGCTGCGCGACCTCGCGGATAGCCAGCTGGTCGTCGGTGAGTTGGAATTGTCCGTGCATGGCCTAGGCCTCTAACGGGGTTTGCGAGGTTGGAAAAGGCTGGCGGACTTTTTGCTAGGGGCCGGTGCCCGCAGGTTGCAGGACGAGGTCGCAAGCATCGCCCTCGCCCGCCTCCGCCGCCGCCGCGAAGCGCGCCGCATCGGGCGCGAGGCGGCGAATCAGGATCACGCCGCGGGCGGTCGGGCTGACGATCGCCCCTGCCGCGGGAGCGCTTCCGGGCGGCAGCAGCCGTACTGCGACCGCCTTGCCCGTCCCGCGCAGGACCACGAAATTGTCGGTCCGCGCATCGAAGAAGGACAGCGACTGGTAATCGGGCCAGGCCGCCATCCGCACGGTCAGGCTCGCATCCGCCCGTTCGAGATCGAAGCGGCACAGAGAATAGTAGAGATCGGGCGAGGACCGCACGATGCTCTGGCTCTGCGGCGTCACCCGATTCGGCGTGGTGAAGGCATGAAGCGCCACGCCGCGCGCCTCGAGCGCCGCCATCGCGCGGTCCATGATGAACCCGGGCGCAAGGTGCAGAGTCAGTGCGTGCGCCGCGGCGGCGCAGACGAGCAACACGGCGAGGGGGCCGACCCAGCGCCTCATGGCCGGTCCTCGCAGGACAGGCGGGCGATCCGGGGCGGATCGAGCCGTTGCTCGGGCTCGGCCAGCAATGCCGGCTCGGGCATGTAGAGCCTCAGTGTCAGATCGAAGGTCCCGGCTCCCCGGCTCGATATCCATGTCGCGCCGTTGCCGGGCCGCTCGGGAGCGATGATCGCCTCCCAGGTCGCGTCGCCGGCCTGTTCCGCATCGATGCTGAGCGCGTTGTCGGTGTTCGCCGGCAGCATGCTCGCGGCGTCATAGAGCGTCACCGACCACCATCCCGCCGGCATGGGTCCGCCCGACAGGCGGTAGGTGCACGCCTCGCGCAGGGGGGCGCCGGTGTCGTCGAGGGCGCGGGTGAAGTAGACCGCCTCGGTCTTGGCGAGCGCCAGCAGGCCGTGGCGGGCGACGCGGGCGCGGGTGTAGGGATCCGCCGCCTCGGAACCTACGGCAAAGTCGCTGCGCCAGCCGCCGACATCGACATCGCCGAAGGCAAGCTTGCGCCCCTCGGGCCACAGTCCGGCCATCCACAGGGCGCTGCCAAGACCCAGCAACGCACCGACAATGACTGCGGCACCATATGACAACGACCGCCGCGTCACCCGGGGATCACCGCTTCCGCCTCGATCTCGACGCGCCATTCCGGGCGGCACAGCCACGCCACCCCCGCCATCGTCGCCGCCGGCCGCGCCGCGCCGAAGTAGCGCGCATGGACCGCGCCGACCGCGTCCTGATCGGCCGGGTCGGTCAGCAGCATCCGGGTGCGCACCACATCGGCAGCGCTGCCGCCCAGTTCCTCGATCGCCGCGACGATGATCGCGCAGCACCGCTCCGCCTGCTCCTTAGCGCCCCCCGGCGTGGTCGAACCGTCGGGCTCGACCGGGCCGGTTCCGGCGACGACGATGCGGTTGCCCTCGCGCACCGCGCGCGCAAAGCCGAAGGTCGCCTCGAAGGGCGAGCCCGAGGTTGTCCGCAGCCTGTCGCTCATCCGCAGGTGACGCCGGTGATCTTCATCTTCTCGTCGTAGCGCACGTTCACGCGATCCTGGCGGTAGTCCATCGTCCAAGCGCTATTCGGCGGGCCCCAGCGAAGGGTGCGCGCGCCGCTGTCCTTGAGGATCGCCTCGCCCATCGCCTGGGTCGCGTCATGCCCGACGTGATACTGCGCCTTCTCGGCATTGCAGACCATCGGCACGGGCGGCGGCGGCACCGCCTCGGCCTGGTCGGGGGCGTTGTCCGAGATGCTCACGACGCAGCCGGTCAGGCCCATGCCGACAAGCCCCGCCACCGCCGCGCGCGCTGCTGCTGCCCTCATCCGCTCTCTCCCATTGCATCCGCCGGCAGGACCCGGCCTGTCGGCCTGCATAGCTATCAGGCCGCAGGCGCGATGCAAGCCGGTAGGCGGTCAGGCCGCGCGTGCAGCGGGGGCCCGGGCGGCGGGCATCGAGGCTGCCGCCAGGGCCGCCAGATCGCCGGCGGGGAGCGGCCGGCCGACGAGATAACCCTGCGCATAGTCGCAGCCCATCTTCGCCAGGAATTCAAGGCACGCGGCTTGCTCCACCCCCTCGGCCACGACCTTCAGCCCCAGTTCGTGCGCCAGCTGCACGGTCGAGCGCACCAGCATCGCATCGCCCTTGTCGACATGGGCCTGAGCCACGAACATCCGGTCGATCTTGAGCTCGGACAGGGGGAGCAGCTTGAGGTAGTTCAGCGCCGACTGGCCCGTGCCGTAATCGTCCATCGAGATGCGGATGCCGGCAGCGCGGAAGCGGTGGAGCGTCGCGATCGCGGCCTCGGTATCCTCGAACTGGGCGCTTTCGGTGACCTCGAAGGTGATCTGGTCAGTCGGCGTGCCGGTCTGCGCGACGAGGTCCAGCGCGCGCTCGGCGAAGCTCTCGGACGTCAGCAATGCGGCCGAGATGTTGACCGCCACGCCGATCGGAAGGCCCTGCTCGCGCCATCCCCATGCATCGGCCAGCGCCTGCGCGAGCACGGCAAGGGTCAGCTCGTCCATCCGGCCGCGTTCCTCGAACAGCGGGATGAAGCAATCGGGCGGGAGCAACCCGCGCTCGGGATGGTTCCAGCGCACCAGCGCCTCGACCGCGTCAATCCGGCGCGTGGCGAGATTGAGCTTGGGTTGGTAGAGCACGGTAATGCTGCCGCTGCGCAGCGCCTCGTCGAGCTCGCCGAGCAGCGAGAACTGCTGCGACACCGTCTCGCCCGCCTCGATGGTGTGGAGCCGCCAGAACTTGCCGGCGCGCCGCGCAAGGCTCGCCGCATGGGCGGCATGGGAGGCCGGGTCGGCGATACCGTGATCGGCCACGCCAAAGGTCAGGGACACGCCGAGCCTGCGCCCGGCGATCTCGAAGGGACTGCGCATCAGCGCGCGCAGGCCCGAAAGCTGCGACTCCAGCTCGTCGATCGGCAGGGGCGAGATCCACACCAGCGTGCGATCCTCGGAGCGATAGACCTTGTCCACCCCGCTCGCGACCTTGAGCCTTTCGGCGATACGGTTGAGCAGGATGCCGATCCCGTCGCTGTCGGCGGCGAGCTTGAGGGCGTCGAACTCGTCGATCTGGGCCGCCACCAAAAAACGATCCGCGGCCGCCACAGGCCGTGCCGCAAGGCCGAGGCGGTTGGGCAGACCGCTCTCCGCATCGACCTGGCGACCGAGCGCCGCGATCCGCTGGGTTATGATCATATAGCGGATCGCACCGGCCGCGGCGGCAAGCGCGAGCGCGGGGACGATCTCGAACCACACGCCGCCCATGACCCGCGCAGCGAGCCAAGCCGCCAGCAGCGCGGCAAGAAAGGCCCCGCTCCGCACCAGCACCGCGCGCCGCCGCTGCGCCGCCAGCGTTACCAGTGCGAGCAGCGCCGAGGCGATCAGCGGCAGGGGCCACGAGCCGTAGACCGGCACGACCTGCCCCAGCGTCTCTGCCGCCAGCGCCTGGATGACCACGCCCGGGATCACCCCGTAACCCGGCACGGCATAGCGATCCCCCAGCTCGATCGCGGTCGCACCGATGATCACGTCCTTGCCCGCAAGGCTGCCCGGCGGGATCATTCCGTTCTCGATGGCGATGAAGCTGTGGCGCGGGATGGTCGCGGGATCGATGGCGAAGTCGATCGGGAACTTTCGGTCGACGACCCCCGCCTCGCCGGCGACGAAGGCCGAGAGCGAGGGGCGTGCGGTGCCGCCCGTCACCGTGCCGAGCGGCATCCGCCGGACGTGGCCGTCATCGGCATCGGGCGCGACCGAGACAGAGGCGAGATGGGCGTGTTCGCGCAGCACCGGAATGGGGAGCGAGTCCAGCTTGCGCGCGTCCCCGAAGGCAGCCTTCTGCGCGAAGGTCGGCAGGGCGACGGGGGCGGTGGACTCCGCGATGGCCTGCGCGAAGGCCTTGTCTCCCGCATCATCGCCGGTGCTCGAGAAATCGACATCGAAGCTGATCGAGCGCACCCCTGCCGCGTCGAGCGCGCGCACGACCCGGGCGTAGTGTTCGCGCGGCCAGGGCCAGCGGCGGATCGCGGCCATGCTCGCCGCGTCGAGTTCGACCACATGGACCTGCCCTCCCGCGTCCCGGCCGAGCAAGGCGAAGCTCAGTTCCTCAATGCGGTTCTCCGTGCTGCGGAAGGCCCCGCCGAGGGTCGCGGCGGCGATCACCAGCGCCAGGGCGCAGACCATCAGCAGGCTGATGCGCCGGCTGTCGGAGCGCAGCTTGTCCGCAGCAAGGGCGGGAGAGAGGCGAGGCAGCTTCATGCGTGTCGGGCCGCCGGCATCAGCGCTGGCTGTAGGCCACCGCCATATCGGTGAGCACGGGGCCAGGCTCGGTCACGAGGATGGACTGGCCGCGCGGGCCATTGCCCCCGCCATTGCCGCCGCCTCCGGGATTGCCGTTGCCCGGATCACGGCCACCGCCGTTACCGCCACTGCCGCCGGGATTGCGGTCGCCATTGCCGCCTCCACCGGGGTTGCCGTCGCCATTGCCTCCGCCGCCGGGGTTGCCGTTGCCATTGCCGCCGCCGCCGGGGTTGCCGTTGCCGTTGCCGTTGCCGCCGGGGTTGCCGTTGCCGTTGCCGCTGCCGCCGGGGTTGCCGTTGCCGTTGCCGCCGCCACCGGGGTTGCCGTCGCCGTTGCCTCCGCCGCCCGGGTTGCCGTTGCCATTGCCACCGCCGCCGGGGTTCCCGTCGCCATTGCCACCACCACCCGGGTTGCCGTCGCCGTTACCACCGCCGCCGGGGTTGCCGTTGCCGTTGCCACCGCCGCCGGGGTTGCCGTCGCCATTGCCTCCGCCGCCGGGGTTGCCGTTGCCATTGCCGCCGCCGCCGGGGTTGCCGTTGCCGTTGCCGTTGCCGCCGGGGTTGCCGTTGCCGTTGCCGCTGCCGCCGGGGTTGCCGTTGCCGTTGCCGCCGCCACCGGGGTTGCCGTCGCCGTTGCCTCCGCCGCCCGGGTTGCCGTTGCCATTGCCACCGCCGCCGGGGTTCCCGTCGCCATTGCCACCACCACCCGGGTTGCCGTCGCCGTTACCACCGCCGCCGGGGTTGCCGTTGCCGTTGCCACCGCCGCCGGGGTTGCCGTCGCCATTGCCTCCGCCGCCGGGGTTGCCGTTGCCATTGCCGCCGCCGCCGGGGTTGCCGTTGCCATTGCCGCCGCCGCCGGGGTTGCCGTTGCCATTACCACCGCCGCCCGGGTTGCCGTCGCCATTGCCGCCGCCGCCGGGGTTGCCGTTGCCATTGCCTCCGCCGCCGGGGTTCCCGTCGCCGTTGCCGCCACCGCCCGGGTTGCCATTGCCGTTGCCGCCGCCACCGGGGTTCCCGTTGCCGTTGCCACCACCGCCGGGACTGCCGTTGCCGCCGCCGCCGGGGTTCCCGTCGCCGTTGCCTCCGCCGCCGGGGTTGCCGTTGCCGTTGTCCCCAGAGCCGCCGCCCCGGTCGCCTTCGGCGCCGCAGGTGCCGTTGGCGCAGACCACGCCATCATCGGCGCGCCCGCGCGAGTTGCCGACCGGCGCCGCATTGCCGCGCCCGGTGTTGTCGGCCACCACCACCGCGGCCAGCACCACCACCTCGCCCGAGACGAAGCCGCCGGTCACCTCGCCGAGATCGCGCGGCGTGCTGAGGATCGCTTCCCCGATTCGCGGGCGGCCGCGATCATACGCGCCCGAGGGCTCGTAGGCGGCGGGCCGCAGCGAGGCCGCCGGCGGTGGCGATCCCGCACTCGCGCCGCCAGCCGGGCGCGCGGGCGAATCGATCACGCGCCGGCCCTCGCCCTCGACCACCATCCGCAGCGGATCGGCGGCCGCGATCATCGCCACGGCGCCCGGACGGATCAGGTCGCGCGCGCCGCCGTCGAGCGTCGAGGTCTCCACCGCGCCTTCGGTGACCTGCAGGCTGGCGCCCTCGCGGCTCACCGTGATGACGAAGGTCGTACCCTTCACCACCGCCGCGAGATAGGGCGTCTCCACGCCGAAGTGCGGGTTGGGCTGCTTGCCGATGTTGAACAGGGCGCTGCCGTAATCCTGCAGGATCTGGATGATCCCGCGTTCGCGCTCGGCAGGCGCGATGCGCAGTTGGGCGTTCTGGCGCATCGTCACGAATTCCTTGCCCCGCACCAGCACCGCCGAGGCCCGCGAATCGGTGCGGATCGTGGCGCCGGCGGCAAGCGCGGTCCCGACCGTCGCCGGACGCTGGCCACGCGCATCGACGACGGTGACGACGCCCTTGACCTCGCTGACGGTCCAGGGGCCGCTCTGGGCAAGCGCCGGGGTGCCGCTGAAGAGCAGCAGAAGTAGCGGCAACAGGATGCGTGTCACGATGCGCATATGATTCTCCGTGCCTAACAATTGCGCAGGAACTGAGGACATCCTGTTTAAGCCCATGGTTAACAGGGTCTTGCGATGGGACTTGGTTAACCTTTGCGTTGTAGGGGAACGGCTCACTTGTTGTTTGTGGGTGCCGTTTGATCCTGCGACCGGTTAATCTTTGGGGAAGCGTCATGGTGCTGCTGGCGGCAAGCCCGCTGGCGGCGCAGGATGCGCTCGACCGGACGAATCCCCAGGGACTCGCCAACCGCGACGAGCTGCAGCCGCCTCCTCCCGACAAGGTCCGGATCGAGGTGCAGCCGGTGCTCGACATGCCGGCCGCCGGCAGCGGTGACGGCGGCACCGTCGATGTCGGCGCGATCATCATCGACGGGCTGGTGGCGATGGACCGCGCCGCCTTTGCCCGGGTCATCGAACCCTTCGCCGGACGCCCCCTCGATCGCACGGAGATGGTGCGCCTGACCGACGCCATCGCCGCGCGGGCGCGCGAGGAGGGCTACGTCCTTGCCTCCGCGTGGATCCCCGAACAGGCGCTGGTCGGCGGGACGCTGCGGGTGCGGATCGACGAGGGCACCGTCGACGGCCTGCGGATCGAGGGGTCGGACGATCCCGCGATCCGCCGCCAGCTCGAACGGCTGGTCGGCGGAGGCCCCGTCACTCTCACCGCCCTCCAGCGCGAGGTGCTGCTCGCCGACGATATCCCGGGGGTGTGGATCCGCTCGACCCGCTTCGAGCGCGAAGGCACGCGCCGCATCCTCGTGGTCGATGCCGCGCGCAGCGACGCCGGCGGCAGCGTGCTCGTTGCGACCGACGGTACCAAGCCGCTGGGCCCGGTGCGGGCGCGCATCGATTTCGACGCCAACGGCCTCATCTCCCCGCGCGACCGGGTCGATCTCAGCATTTCGGCGACCCCGTTCGATCCCGAGGAACTCGCCTTCTTCAGCGCGCGCTACACCGTGATCGTGAACGATGCCGGCACGAGCGTGGGTGCCTTCGGATCGTGGTCGCGCACCGAACCGGGGGCCTATCTGGCGGGCCGCGGCCTGCTGGGCGAGGCGTGGCAGGCAGGGCTGCGTCTGCGCCACCCGCTCATGCGCGGCTCGGCCCGCAGCCTGTGGCTCGAAGCGAGCGGCGAGGTGCAGGATCTGCGCCAAGACGCCTTCGGGCAGCTTGCCCGCCACGACCGCATCGCGCTCGCGCGGCTCGGCTTCTACGGCTACGGCCCGCTCGCCGGGGGCAGCCTGCAAGGGCGCGCGACGGTCAGCCAGGGCCTTCCGGTGCTCGGCGCGACCGGCACCGGCGATCCGCTCGCCTCGCGCTTCGATGCCGCGCCGGACTTCACCACCCTGACGTGGTGGCTCAACTGGCGGCGCGGGATCGTGCCGCGAGTCAGCCTCTCGCTCGCCGCCACCGGCCAGCTTTCGACCGCACCGCTGCTGATCGGGGAGAGCTTCGTGCTCGGCGGCACCCAGTTCCTGCGCGGCTACGACTTCGCGCAGCGGGTCGGCGACGAGGGCGTGGCCGGTTCGGCGGAGCTGCGATACGACTGGCCCCGCGCGCTCGGAGGCGTGCGGCACCTGCAGCTCTATGCCTTTGCCGACGGGGGAACGGTCTCGAACCTCGGGGGCGGCCTCGGCGGCGGTACCCTCGCCTCGAGCGGGGCGGGGCTGCGCACCGACATCACCCGCGATCTCGATCTCGATTTCGAGGTGGCCGTGCCGCTCACCGAGGAGCGTTACGACACCGGCGACAATTCGCCGCGCCTCAACCTCAGGATCGTGCAGTCGTTCTGAACCGGGCGGATGGCCCCGCCCTTCAGGCCTTGTGCTTGTCGAGCTCGTCGCCCGTCAGGGTCACGACATGGAGCAGGTTGGTCGCCCCCGGGGTCCCGAAGGGCACGCCCGCGAGCACGATCAGCTTCGCCCCGGCCGCAGCGAACTTGTGGCGCAGCGCCATGCGCTTGCCCTTGCCGATCATCTCCTCGAAGCTGCCGATGTCCTTGGTCGCGACCGCGTGCGCGCCCCACAGCAGGGCAACGCGGCGCGCGGTGCGGGTCGAGGGGGTGAGCACCAGCATCGGCGTCGCGGGCCGCTCCCGCGCCACCCGCCGCGCGGTCGAGCCGCTGGTGGTGAAGACGGTGATCGCGCTGATTGGCACCGTGTCGGCGATGGTCATGCAGGCATGGGCGAGCGCATCCGAGGTCGTCGCATCGGGCGGCGTGTCGAGGAAGCGCACGCGGGCCTTGTAGCCCTCGTCGCGCTCCACCTGCACCGCGATCCGGTCCATCATTGCGACCGATTCCTCGGGCCACTGCCCGGCCGCGCTTTCGGCCGAGAGCATCACCGCATCGGCCCCGTCATAGACCGCGTTGGCAACGTCGGAGACCTCGGCCCGCGTCGGCGAGGGGCTCTCGATCATGCTCTCGAGCATCTGGGTCGCCACGATCACCGGCTTGCCCGCCCGGCGCGCGGTGTTGACGATCATCTTCTGGAGCGGCGGCACCTCGTAGGGTTCGAGCTCCACGCCCAGATCGCCGCGCGCGACCATGATCCCGTCGGCCATCTCGATGATCGCATCGAGCCGGTCGACCGCCTTGGGCTTCTCGATCTTGGCGCAGATCGCGGTGCCATGCGTGCCGATCAGCTTCCTCGCCTCGGCGATATCCTCGGGGCGCTGCACGAAGGAGAGCGCGATCCAGTCCGCCCCCTGGTCGGTGGCGAAGGCGAGGTCGCGGCGGTCCTTCTCGGTCAGCGCCGGGATCGGCACCTCGGCATCGGGGACGTTGACGCCCTTGCGGTCGGAGATCACCCCGCCGACTTCGGCGCTGCACAGGATGCGGCTGTCATCGGCCTCGAGCACCTTCAGCCGGATCTTGCCGTCGTTGATGAGGAGGCGCTGGCCGCGCTCCATGATCCCGAACAGTTCCGGGTGCGGCAGACACACGCGGTTCTCGTCGCCCGGGGTCTCGTCGCGGTCGAGCACGAAGTGGCCCGAATGGCGGATCACCGCCTGCCCGTCCCTGAAGGTGCCGACGCGCAGCTTGGGCCCCTGAAGGTCGGCGAGGATCGCGATCGGGCGCGCGAACTGCTTCTCCAGCGCGCGGATCGCGGCCACCACGGGTTCGTGATCGGCGTGGCTGCCGTGGCTCATGTTGAGACGGAAGGCATCCGCCCCGGCCCTGACCAGCCGTTCCAGCATCTCGGGCGAGCGGCTCGCCGGGCCGATGGTGGCGAGAATCTTGACCTTGCGGCCGCGCGGGTCGATCCGTCGTGACATTATTGGCTATCCCTCTTGGGGAGAGCCTATGGCACAGGCGCATTTCAACTCAAGGAAAAGCCGCGATGAATAGCAATGCCGATCCGCTCGACGCGCTGGACGATGCCCAGGCCGCCGCCGCCTTCCGCCGGCTGGTGCGCCACCTGAGGCACCGCCACGATGCGCAGAACATCGACCTGATGGGGCTCGCCGGCTTCTGCCGCAACTGCCTTGCCGACTGGATCCGCGATGCGGGCTATCCCGGCGACAAGGAGCAGGCGCGCGAGGTGATCCACGGGATGCCGAGCGCGGAATGGAAAGCGACCCGCCAGTCCCCCGCGACCGAGGAACAGCTGGCGCGGATGGAGGCCAGTATGGCCAAGAACGCACAGGAATAATTTTCCGCAGCGGTTCAATCGCCGGGGGCGGCTGGCTATCGGGTCCGCCAACCGATTCTCGTTTTTGATGGAGATACCCCCATGGCCGACGCCACCGACGACCGCCTGCGCCTGCTGATCGAGCGCATCGAACGCCTCGAGGAAGAGAAGAAGGGCATCGCCGACGACATCCGCGACGTCTACATGGAGGCCAAGGCCGTCGGCTACGATCCCAAGATCATGCGCCAGATCGTGCGCCTCAGGAAGATGAAGCCCGACGATCGCAGCGAACAGGACATGCTGCTCGAAACCTACAAGACCGCGCTCGGGATGGCGTGAGCCGGCGTGCGCGCGCGGCGGAGCGTCATTGCAACGTCATCCGGCTGTGTTATGACGTTAACACAGCATTGAGAGGAGAGACGGCATGGCATCCCCCTGGAAAGACGCGCGCAGCGTGATCGTCAGCACCACCCCGACGCTCGAGGGGCACCCGATCCAGGAATACATGGGCATCGTCACCGGCGAGGTGATCGTCGGTGCAAACCTGTTCCGCGACCTGTTCGCCAACATCCGCGACATCGTCGGCGGGCGCTCGGGCTCGTACGAGCGGATCCTTGCCGACGCGCGCAACCAGGCGATCGAGGAACTGCAGTCCGAAGCCGCCGCGCGCGGCGCGAACGCGGTGGTCGGGATCGATCTCGATTACGAGGTGATCGGCGACACCGGCTCGATGCTGATGGTGAGTGCCAGCGGCACGGCGGTCAGGGTCTGAACGCAATGGCTGCGGTCCGTCGCCTCGCCCCCGGCGACGTCGCAGGCTTCCGGGCGATGAACGCCCTGTTCGCGGACGTATTCGAGGACCCGGAGAGCTACGCCGCCGCCCTTCCCTCCGATAGGTGGGCGGCGGACTGGCTCGCCAATCCTGACCACATCGCGCTGATGGCCGAGGCAGACGGCGAGCCGGTGGGCGCGCTCGCCGCCTATGTCCTGCCAAAATTCGAACAGGCCCGCAGCGAGATCTACATCTACGACCTCGCCGTGCTGGAGGCGGCGCGGCGGCAGGGCATCGCCACCGCCCTGATCGACGCCCTGCGCGCCATCGCCCGCGACATCGGTGCATGGACGATCTTCGTCCAGGCCGACATCGTCCCCGAGGACGAACCGGCGCGCAGGCTCTACAGCAAGCTCGCCTCGGAGGAGATCACGGCGCTCCATTTCGACATCGCGCCATGAACGGGGGTTTCCCCCCTCACCAGCCGTAATCGAGCACCAGCGCGACGGCATTGAAGGCGCTGTGATGGGCCACCGCCGCCGCCAGTCCCAGCCGGGTGCGGGTATAGGCGAGCAGCAGCCCGCCGATCGTCTGGGGCAGCACCACCAGCACGCCCAGGGGATGGGTCAGCGGCTCGTAATTGCCGAGGTGGATGAGCCCGAACAGCAGCGTCGATCCCCACACGAACTTGCCGAAATTCCGGCTGAACCACGCAGGCACCTCGCGGTCGCGATGGCGGGTGCGGCTCCAGTGGACGAGGCCCGCAATCACCGTCCCCACCCCCGCCAGCGCCAGCGCCGTCGCCACGCCGGGGCCGGCGAACAGGCTCGCCATGAACAGCGCCAGCGCGGCAAGGCCGTAGAGCGCGAAACGCAGCGCCGCGACCCGTCCGCTCAGCCAGCCGCGGAACAGCAGCTCTTCCAGCACCGGGGCGAGCAGCAGCGAGAGGAAGGCGTCCTCGGCGAATGCAATGTCCTCATCGACCGGCTCGGGCAGGACGGGCACGAGGCTGTCCAGCCCCTCGGCCATGCCCATCGCCAGCAGCCCCAGCGCCAGATCGAGCACGAGGAGCGCCAGTAGCGCGAGCGCCGCCGCCGGCCCCCACACCATCGGCTGCGCGACGAAGGTCGGGCGCAGCGCGAAGCGGCCGGCATCGGCGATCCGTGCGCGAAAGGTCATCGCGCCCACCCTTGCATCGGCCGCGCCTGCCGGAGTAAGGCCCGCGCTCACATCCCCATCAATCCGGTGAAGTTCGTCCAATGGCAGGCCATTCCAAGTTCAAGAACATCATGCACCGCAAGGGTGCACAGGACAAGAAACGCGCGGCGATGTTCTCCAAGCTCTCGCGCGAGATCACGGTGGCGGCCAAGATGGGCATGCCCGATCCCGACATGAACCCGCGCCTGCGTCTCGCGGTCAACGCCGCCAAGGCGCAGTCGATGCCCAAGGACAACATCCAGCGCGCCATCGACAAGGCCAGCCAGGCGGGCGGCGAGGACTATATCGAGATGCGCTACGAGGGCTACGGCCCCGGCGGTGTCGCGCTGATCGTCGAGGCGCTGACCGACAACCGCAACCGCACCGCCACCAATGTCCGCACCGCCTTCAGCAAGAACGGCGGCAACCTCGGCAGCGAAGGCTCGGTGAGCCACGGCTTCGAGCGGCGTGGGCTGATCGAATACAAGGCCGAGGTGGGCGACGAGGAGAAGGTGCTGGAGGCCGCGATCGAGGCGGGCGCCGACGACGTCGAAAGCTCGGAGGACGGCCACACCATCTGGACCGCCGCCGACGCGCTCCACGGCGTCGCGGGCGAGCTCGAGAAGGTGCTCGGCCCGGCCGACAACGTGAAGCTAGCGTGGAAGCCGGTGCTGTCGGTCGAGGTGAACGAGGAAGTCGCCGGCACCCTGATGAAGCTGATCGACACGCTCGACGACGATGACGACGTGCAGACCGTCTGGGGCAATTACGAGATCCCCGACGAGGTGGTGGAGAAGCTGGGCTGAAACGCTGGGAGTGGCTGCTGGCGATCGCCCTCGGCAGCGCCTTCCTGCTGGCCGCCGCCTGGCGCATCGGCCTGACGATCGGGCTGTGAGCGCAAGGTGCTGATCCTCGGTCTCGATCCCTCGCTGTCCTCGACCGGATGGGGCGTGATCCGCGCCGAGGGCGCGCGCATCGCCCACATCGCCAACGGTCAGGTGAAGACCGATCCGGCCGCGCCCATGCCTGAGCGGCTGGCGGCGCTTGCAGCAGGGCTCGCCGCCGTGATCGCCGAACATCGCCCGGCCCGCGCGGCGGCGGAGGAAATCTTCGTCAACAAGAACCCGCAGTCGACCCTCAAGCTTGCGCAGGCGCGCGGCGCGGTGCTGGCGGCCTGCGGGGCGGCGGGGCTGACGGTCAACGAACACGCCGCGCGGCTCGTCAAGAAGGCGGTCACCGGCACCGGGGCGGCGGAAAAGGCGCAGGTCGCCGCGATGGTCAAGGTGCTGCTCCCCGGCGTGCAGATCGCCGGAAGCGACGCGGCCGACGCGCTTGCGGTGGCGATTGCCGACGCGCATCTGGGTCCGCGCTCTTGACCCTCTCCCTCGTCATTGCGAGGAGCGCCAGCGACGAAGCAATCCATGGAAACGGCTCACCGGTCGCGCGCGGCGCGAATGTCAGTCGATGGATTGCCGCGCAGCCTGCGGCTGCTCGCAATGACGAGGAATAATCACATGATCCACCTCTACGGCATCCCCAACTGCGACACGGTGAAGAAGGCCCGGGTGTGGCTCGACAGGCAGGGCAAGGCCTACACCTTCCACGATTACAAGAAGGAGGGTGCCGACGCCGAAAGGCTCGCCGCGTGGATCGCGGCCGCGGGACTCGATACCGTCGTCAACCGCAAGGGCACCACCTTCCGCGCGCTCGATGATGCCGACAAGGCCAAGGCGGCGGACAGTCACACGGCTGTCGCTTTGCTCGTCCAGCACCCGAGCATCATCAAGCGCCCCATCGTGGAACATGCGGGCGGCCTTCTGGTCGGTTTCAAGGAAGACGAATGGTCCGCAGCCTTGCTTTGATGGCGCTCATTGCGCTGACGACCGCCCCCGCCGCCGCACAGGATGACCCGATGTTGATCATCGCCCATCGCGGCGCGAGTGCCGATCGGCCCGAGCATACGCTCGCCGCCTATGAACTCGCGATCGATCAGGGCGCGGACTATATCGAGCCCGATCTGGTGGCGACCAAGGATCTGGTGCTAGTCTCGCGCCACGAGAACGAACTGTCGAGCACCACCGACGTCGCCACTCGCGAGGAGTTCGAGGATCGTCGGCGCGAGAAGACGATCGATGGGCAGCGCGTGGCGGGCTGGTTTGCCGAGGACTTCACCTTGGCCGAACTGCGCACCCTGCGCGCCAAGGAACGTATCCCCTCGCTGCGTCCCGCCAATGCCCGCTTCGACGGGCTCTATCAGGTGCCTACTCTGGCCGAGATCGTTAAGCTGGTACGCGCCAAGGAGGCGGCAACAAACGGGCGACGGCGGATCGGCATCTATCCGGAGCTCAAGCACCCGGAATTTCTGCTGCAGGAAGTTGGGATCGACATGGTCGACCTTTTGCTGCGCGAGTTCCGCCAATTGGGAATTACGCCGCAGGACCCGGTGTTCGTCCAGAGCTTCGAAGTCGGCCCGCTCCAGCGGCTGAAGCAGCGCGGCGGCGGGTTCAAGCTGGTGCAACTGGTCGCGCCGATCGGCGGTCCGGCGGACGAACCGGCGATGCGCTATGCCGAAATGGTGACACCCACGGGCCTTGCCGAGATCGCGAAATATGCCGACGCGGTGGGGGCGCATATCGCGCTGGTGCTGACACCGGAAGGCACGCCGACGTCGCTGGTGGCCGATGCGAGGGCGACGGGGCTGGCGGTGCATGCGTGGACGGTGCGGCCGGAGAACGAGTTTCTGCCGCCGATGCTGCGCACGGGCGATGATCCCAAGGGCAAGGGCTGCGGCGACGTGAAGCTGGCTAAGATGCTGGAACAGGCCGGGGTGTCGGGCATTTTCACCGATGGCGAGCTATTTCACGCCTGCGCAGAGGCGCTCCCTCCCGAGTAATCAGGCCCGCCGCGCGCTCATGATGTAGTTGAGCGCCGTGTCGTCCGACAGGTGCAGCCCCTTGCCGGGCCGCCACGCGATGCCGCGCCTTGCCGTCACCGTGAGGCCAACCTCAGCCATCAGCGCCTCGAGTTCGTCGGGCGTGATGAAATCGTCCCAGTGGTGCGTGCCCTTGGGCACATAGCCCACCGCCTCCGCCGCGCCGACCAGCAGCACCCTGCTGGCCGCGGTGCGGTTGGGGGTGGACATGACCAGCAGCCCACCGGGTGCCAGCCGCGCCGCCACGTCCTTGAGGAACGCCGCCTTGTCGGCGACATGCTCGATCACCTCGACGCAGGTGACGAGATCGAAGGTGCCGATGTCGAGCCCTGCGACCTCGCCCGCCATGTAGCGGATGTCGAGCCCCATTCCTTCGGCATGGGCCGCTGCCGCCGAAACATTCTCCGCCGCCGCGTCCACCCCTGTGACGGCGGCACCGAGCCGCGCGAGAGGCTCGCACAGCAGCCCCGCCCCGCAGCCAATATCGAGCGCCGACTTGCGTGCCAGCGGCCGCGCCTCGCGCGCGGCACCCGGCCAATGCGCGTCGATCGCCTCACGGATGAAGGCGAGGCGCACCGGGTTGACCTGATGGAGCGAGGCCATCGGCCCCTTGGGATTCCACCAGTCGCGCGCCAGCTTTGCGAAAAAATCCGCCTCTTCGGGGCGAATGGTAACATTCGAGATGTTTGCGTTTCCCATGAAGCCCTCCTAACAGCGCGCGCGGACACTCACCAGCGGGAGCAGGACCCCTTGGCACGGATCGTGATGAAATTCGGCGGCACCTCGATGGCCGGGACGGAGCGCATCCGCCGCGTCGCCAACATCGTGCGCGCGCAGGCCGCGCGCGGCGATCAGGTCGCGGTGGTCGTCAGCGCGATGGCGGGCGAGACCGACCGGCTGGTCAACTTCTGCCGCGAGGCCAACCCGCTTTACGACCCCGCCGAATATGACGTCGTGGTGGCGAGCGGCGAGCAGGTGACCAGCGGGCTGCTGGCGCTCACGCTGCAGGCGCTGGGCTGCAAGTCGCGCAGTTGGCTCGGCTGGCAATTGCCGATCCACACCATCGAGGCCCATGCCAAGGCGCGGGTCGAATCGATCGATGCAGACGCGCTGATCGCCTCGATGGAAGCGGGCGAAATCGCGGTGATCCCGGGTTTTCAGGGCCTGTCGGTAGATAACCGCGTCACCACGCTCGGGCGCGGCGGCTCGGACACCTCGGCGGTGGCGGTGGCCGCCGCGATCAAGGCGGACCGCTGCGACATCTATACCGACGTCGACGGCGTCTACACCACCGACCCGCGCATCGTCGCCAAGGCGAAGAAGCAGAAGGCGGTGACCTACGAGGAAATGCTCGAACTCGCCAGCGTCGGGGCCAAGGTGCTCCAGACCCGCTCGGTCGGCCTTGCCATGAAGGAAAAGGTGCGCGTGCAGGTGCTTTCGAGCTTCATCGGCGAGGGCGCGCCGCCCGCCGACGACCTGCCGGGGACGATGATCGTCTCCGAAGAGGAAATGGACGAATTGGTGGAGAAGGGTGAGATGGAACGCCAGCTTGTGACCGGGATCGCGCATGACAAGAACGAGGCGAAGGTGATCCTCACCCGCGTGCCCGACCGGCCCGGCGCGGTGGCCAACATCTTCGAGCCGCTGGCCGCGGCCTCGATCAATGTCGACATGATCATCCAGAACGTCGGGCGCGACAAGGGTGAGACCGACGTGACCTTCACCGTCCCGCAATCGGACCTCGCCCGCGCGCAGGCGCTGCTGGAGGATCGCCGCGACGCGATCGGCTTCAACCGCATCATCACCGACAGCAAGATCGCCAAGATCTCGGTGGTCGGCGTGGGCATGAAGAGCCACGCCGGCGTCGCCTCCTCGATGTTCCGCGCGCTCTCGGACCGCGGGATCAACATCCAGGCCATCTCGACCAGCGAGATCAAGATCAGCGTGATGATCGACGAGGACGAGACCGAACTCGCGGTGCGCGTGCTGCACACGGCTTACGGGCTGGATGCGGTTAGCTGATCGGTAGGCCAGTCTATCCCAGTTAACCAATTCAGGTGACTTCGTCTTAACCTTTGGGGCCGGAGTGTGCGCGCGCCCAGTCACGGGCGCGGAGTCGCACAGCATGGCCATAAAGGCGCACCTCGATCACCAATCTCGCCCGGACGAAGGCGGGCGCAGCACCCCCAGGCGGGCGCTGCGGCTCGAAACCAGCGGCTTCGTCATGGGCGCGGGCGAGGCGAACGTCACGATCCACAACATTTCCTCGGCGGGCCTGCTGCTCGAAAGCGGTCTCGACCTTGCCGTCGGCGAACAACTCGCGCTCGACCTGCCCGAGGCGGGCGGGGTCATCGCGACCGTGGTGTGGCGGTCCGAGCGGCTCTACGGCTGCGCCTTCGCCGAGGCGATCGGGCCGGCCGCGCTGGCCGCCGCGCAGTTGCAGGGCTTCGCTCCGGGCGTGCCGACCCGCACGCTCAGTCCTGCGCCGGCAACACCCTCACAGCCCTTCGCGAGCGGCGATGCGCTCGGCACCCGGCTCAACCGGTTGCGGCGAGAGGCAGGCCTGACCCTTGCGGATGTCGCCGCCACGCTCGGGGTCAGCAAGCCCACGGTCTGGGCCTGGGAGAAGGGCAAGGCCCGCCCCCTGCCCGAACGGCTCGACGCGATCGCTGCCGCGCTGGGTGTCGATCCCGCCCAACTGTCGCTCGGTCCCGCTCCGCGCGAGATCGACGCGGTGATCGAGGAGTGCCGCCATCGCATTGCCGAGGCATGCGGCACCTCGCCGGCGGGTGTCCGGATCATGATAGAACTGTGATCCGCAGCGGTTCCCGCGCCTAGAAACCCCTACTTACTGCGCCCAATACGTATTGGAGGGACTGACCCGTTGGAAAAATATGGTAAACGGAACCCGGAGGCGATTCGTTTTTTAGTCAAGTAACTTTACCGAACTAACAATAGAATGCTTTGCATCCGGGAAACCAGGGGTAATTTTCTTCTGTTCGCGTTTCGTTAGTTACCAAGTAATTCTGACTAGGAGCGAGTTGGCGAATCTTTCGTTGGACCGCTGGGGCACTGTCGGCATGAAAATCGGGCTGAGTGACGTCGAAGGGCATGTACTGCACGGACTGCTGGAGGAGACCTCCGGGGACATCGTGATCAGGCTGGACCGGCAGGGGTTCATCATCCACGCGTCCGCCAACATAGCCGAATTGGGCCTCGATTGCTCCGCCGCGCTGCTGCTTCCCCACATTACCGACCTTGCGGAGCGCGACCATGCGCCCTTCCTTGGCGAACATGTTGCCGCCGCCCTGGCCGGGCGCGGGCAGACAGGGTGGATCGAGTTCCCGGTGATCGCCTGCCCGGAGCGCGACACCTGCCGCGAGACGGGATGCCAGCGCTGGTATGCGCTCAGTCTCAAGCCGATGCTGGACGAGGCAGGGACGCCCGACGGAGCGCTGTGCCTGATGCGCTCGGTCCAGCAGCTGCGCAGCCTGGAAGGCGAGCTTCACGCCCGCGCGATTACCGATCCTCTCACCGGCCTTGCCAACCGCCAAGCCTTCTGCGCCAGTCTGCGGCGCCATCTCGCCCACGGCGGCGGGCAGATGATCGCGGTCTTCGCGGTCGACGGGATGCGTGCGCTGCTGATGCGCTACGGCCAGCGCACCGCCGACGAGGTGGTGTGGGGCTTTGCCAAGTTTCTCGAAACGATGGCCCTGCCGGGGCACGAGCTTGCCCAGCTCGATGGAGAGCGGTTTGCGGTGCTGCTTCCGGAGATGACCTCGCGCGGGGCGCGCGAATGGGCCGAGGATGTGGTCGCGACCTTCGCAGGCCTCGCTGCCCCGGCCTCTGCCAAGGCGCCGCAGCTGACCGCGAGCGCGGGTCTGGCGCGGGTCGAATGCACGGTCGACTGGACGCTGCGCGAAGCCGAGCTCGGGCTGGTGCTGGCGCGAGCGGGCGGCGGGCGGCAGGTGGCTGTGGCCGGGCACCGCCGGGCAGCGTAATCCCGATTGGACTCGCGGAGCGGCGCAGGTAAACCCGCCTCCATGAGCCACATTGCCACCATCCTGCTGCTCGGTTCGGGCGAGCTGGGCCGCGAATTCGTCATCTCCGCCAAGCGCCTCGGGGCGCGGGTGATCGCCTGTGACAGCTATGATGATGCCCCCGCGATGCAGGTGGCAGACGGCCGCGAGGTGTTCTCCATGCTCGACGGCGCGGCGCTGAGGGCGGCGGCGGAGAAGCACAGCCCCGACCTGATCGTCCCCGAGATCGAGGCGATCCGCACCGAGATACTCGCCGATCTGGAAGCCGAGGGCTTCACCATCGTCCCCTCGGCCCGCGCTGCGCAGCTGACCATGAACCGCGATGCGATCCGCGATCTGGCTGCGGGCGAATTGGGGCTGGTGACGTCGCAATACGGCTATGCGGAAAGCTACGCCGAGGCGCAGGCCATCGCAGAACGCATCGGCTATCCGCTGGTAATGAAGCCGGTGATGTCCTCGTCGGGCAAGGGCCAGAGCAAGGTCGACACGCCCGAGGCGCTGGAAGCCGCGTGGGACTATGCCGTCGCCAACATGCGCGGCGACCGGGCGCGGGTGATCTGCGAGCAGTTCATCGCTTTCGACTACGAGATCACGCTTCTGACCGTGCGGCACAAGCACGGAATCAACTTCTGTCCGCCGATCGGCCACCGGCAGGAACGAGGCGATTATCGCGAAAGCTGGCAGCCCGCCGCGATGTCGCCTTCGGCTCTTGCCAAGGCGCAGGATATGGCGGCCAAGGTCGTGATGGCCCTGCAAGGCGGCGGTCGCGGCTGGGGACTTTACGGGGTCGAGTTCTTCGTGAAGGGCGAAGATGTGATCTTCTCCGAGCTCTCACCGCGTCCGCATGACACCGGGATGGTGACGCTGATCACGCAGGATCTTTCCGAGTTCGATCTGCACGCCCGCGCGATCCTCGGCCTGCCGGTCGTAGGCGATCAGCCCTCGTGGTGCGGGGCCTCGGCAGTCATCTTGGCGGATCGTGACAGCAGCGACTTCCGCTACGAAGGCCTCGCCGATGCCCTGAGCGTCGATCCTCACACGGTCGACGTGCGCCTGTTCGGAAAGCCCACGACCCGGCCCAATCGCCGCATGGGCGTGGCGCTGGCATGCGGCGCGGAGATCGAAGAGGCGCTCGAACTCGCCAAATCAGCCGCCGCCAAGGTGCGGATTGTCTATTCGCCCTCCAGCGACTAAGCGCGCCCTCCATGGAAACCTATCCCAAGACCGTCGCGCTCATGCAGCGCGGCACCGACTTCCTCGGCTGCGAGACCGCGATCCTGTGCGGCGCGATGAGCTGGGTGTCGGAGCGCAACCTCGTCGCCGCGATCAGCAACGCGGGCGGCTTCGGCGTGATCGCCTGCGGGGCGATGACCCCCGAGCTGCTCGACACCGAGATCGCCGCGACCAAGGCGCTCACCGACCGCCCCTTCGGCGTCAACCTCATCACCATGCACCCGGCGCTGTTCGATCTCATCGCAGTGTGCCGCAAGCATGGCGTGACCCACGTGGTGCTCGCGGGCGGCATCCCGCCCAAGGGCTCTGTCGAGGCGATCAAGGCCGATGACAGCGGCATCAAGGTGATCTGCTTCGCGCCCACCCTCGCCCTCGCCAAGAAGTTGCTGCGCTCCGGGGCGGACGCGCTGGTGATCGAGGGGATGGAAGCGGGCGGCCATATCGGCCCGGTCTCCACCAGCGTGCTGGCGCAGGAAATCCTGCCCGAGCTTGCGGCCGAGCATCTGATCTTCGTCGCAGGCGGCATCGGCCGGGGCGAGGCGATCGCCTCCTACCTCGAAATGGGCGCGGCCGGCGTCCAGCTCGGCACCCGCTTCGCCTGCGCGACCGAGAGCATCGCGCACCCCGATTTCAAGAAAGCCTTCTTCCGCGCCTCGGCCCGCGAGGCGGTGGCTTCGGTGCAGGTCGACCCGCGCCTGCCGGTGATCCCGGTGCGCGCGCTCAAGAACAAGGGCACCGAGGAATTCACCGCAAAGCAGCGCGAAGTCGCCGCGCTTCTGGACGAAGGCGGCATCGACATGGCCGAGGCCCAGCTCCAGATCGAGCACTTCTGGGCCGGTGCCCTGCGCCGCGCGGTGATCGAGGGCGATGTCGAGAACGGCTCTGTCATGGCCGGGCAGTCGGTCGGCATGGTCACCAGGGAAGAGCCCGCTGCCGACATCATCGCCGAGCTGATGGCCCAGTGCGAGGCGGCGCTCGCCCGATAAGATGGCCGAGCCCCTCGTCCTCACCCTCGCCTGCCCCGACCGGCCCGGCATCACTGCGCGGGTCACCAGCTTCCTGTTCGAGCGGGGCGCGAACATCCTCGACGCGCAGCAATTCAACGACCGCGCGGAAAGCGGGGGGACCGACCGCTTCTTCATGCGCGTGGTGTTCGATCCCGACGGCTCGACCGCCGAGAGCCTGCGCGCGGATTTCGCCGCACTGGCGGGCGAGTTCGGGATGGAATGGAAGATGGCGCGCGAGGATCGCCCGCGCCGCACCATCATCATGGTCAGCAAGTTCGACCACTGCCTCGTCGACCTGATCTATCGCTGGCGCACGGGCGAGCTGGCGATCGATCCGGTGGCGATCGTCTCCAACCATCCCCGCGAAGCCGCGATCCGGGTGGATATCGGGGACATCCCCTTCCACCACATCCCCGTCACGCCCGAAACCAAGCCCGCCGCCGAGGCAAGCTTGCGCGCTCTGGCGGAGGAGACCGATGCCGAGCTGGTGGTGCTGGCGCGCTACATGCAGGTCTTCTCGGACGAACTTTCTGCGCATTTTGCCGGGCGCGCGATCAACATCCACCATTCCTTCCTCCCCGGCTTCAAGGGCGCGCGGCCCTATCACCAGGCCCACGCGCGCGGGGTGAAGATCATCGGCGCGACGGCGCACTTCGTGACGGCCGATCTCGACGAAGGCCCGATCATCCACCAGGATGTCGAGCGCATCACCCATGCCGACAGCCCAGAGGATCTGGTGCGCAAGGGCCGCGACATCGAACGCCGCGTGCTCGCCGAGGCGGTGCGGCTGTTCGCGGCCGAGCGCGTGCTGATGAATGGCGCTCGCACCGTGGTGTTCCGCGGCTAGGCCGGAAGAAGCCGCTTTCACACTATGTTAAATGGTTAATGGCATTGCCGGGGCAAGGAGATCGTTCATGCCCGCACTGTCCTGGGAAATTCTGCGCCTGATCGCGCTGGTGGTGGTTTTCTTGCCGGTGCTGGTCGTCAACCTGCGCACCGGGACGCTGCCGAACTGGGGCTCGCTCGCGGTGCTGTTGGCGGGTGTCGTGATCGGCCTGTTCCGGCCCGATCCGCTCGATCTTCCCTGGCTGTTCTGGATCAGCGGGCTGGTGACATGGCTCGCCCTGTTTGCCGCGATGCGGGCACCGGCGGGGCTGGTCAAGATCGGCATCGCCTTCGTGCCGTGGTTCGAGGGACCGGGCGAATATCTCGCCTTCATCGTCATCGCGATGCTGATCGTCGGCATGGCGGGGGCGACGATGCGCTTCAAGACCGTGCCTTTCGCGCCCGGCCTGATGATCTCCGGCCTCGGCCTCTTCGCCGTAACCGCTGCCCTGTAATTGGCGAGGTGCGGGGGCTGCGCGCCCGCTCCATTTCGCGCATTGCGGTGACGGGCGCGGCGGGGCATCATTGCACGCATGATCGTCCAGCGCCTCGACCATGTGAACATCATCACCGATCGTCTCGTGGAGACCGCGCGCTTCTATGCCGAACTGCTCGATCTCGAGGAGCGCGACGGCCCGCCGCCGCTGACGCCCGAGAACGCGCGGTGGATGTATGACGCGGGCGGGCAGGCGATCCTGCACCTCAACGCGGTGGACTGCCCGCGTGCCTTCGAGCGGACGGTGACTCCGGGAGCCGAGACCGGCGCGATCCATCATGTCGCGCTGCGCTGCGGGGAATTCGAGGAAGTGAAGGCACGGCTCGATGCCCGCGGGGCGGATTACAAGGTCAACGATATTCCCGCGATCGGCCTGAGGCAGATCTTCACCGCCGATCCCAACAACGTGCTGCTCGAGCTGAACTTCTTCGCCAGCTAGCGCGGGAGATCGATCGCCTGCACCTCGGTGCCGATGGCGTAGAGCCTGACCCCTGCCACGGTCGGAACCGCCTGGAACTTGTTCGCGGCGCGGGCGATGGGTGCGCGCTCCCAGCTTTTGCCGCCGTCCTTCGTCGCGAAGCCGCCAGCGGCGGTGCCGACGAAGCCGACGTCCTTCGAGACGAAGCCGATGCCGAACTGGCGCGCGGTCTTGTCCTGCGCCATTTCGATCTCGCGCCAGGTCCTGCCCCTGTCGTCGCTGCGGATCACCAGCTGGGTCGCGCGTTCGGGATCGTAGGATTGGACGGTGGCGTAGCCGGTGTCACCGCCTTCGGGGAAGCTGGCCTTCCAGATCAGCTCGAACTTGCGGCCCGAGCGGTAGACCTCCTTCCACGTCTTGCCGCCATCCTCGGTGCGCAGAACCAGCCCCTCGGCCTGCGCCGGATCGGGATGGGTGGCGGCGAAGACGAGGCCGGTCATCTCGTCGAAGAACTTGATGTCGAGGATCATGCCGGCGTGGGGCGCCATGTCGATCACGCTCCACGTCTCGCCCCCGTCGACCGAGCGCAGGATGCCGGTCGGCCCGCCGACCCTTCCAGCGGCATGGATCACCGTGCGCGGCTGCAACTCGCCCTGGTAGATGCGGCGGGTGTGCAGGATGTCGATCGCGCAGACGCCCTTGATCGTCGCCGCGCCGGTGTCGACCGCTTCCCATGTCCGTCCGCCGTCACGGGTGCGATAGAGCGGGGTCGTGTCGGTGACGCCGGGGTAGTAATCGGTGCCGATATTGCCGATGAAGCCGTTCATCCGGTCGACGAAGCCGACCGCGCGCACGAAGGTGCCGGGGCGGCTGGCGACCTTCTCCCACGTCGCGCCGCCGTCTCTGGTGGCGAAGAGATCGCCCGCGCCGGTGCCGTACCAGCCGTGGTCCGCATCGACGAAGCTGACCGAGTCCCGCTTGCCGCGATAGGCTTCGGTCGTGAAGGTGCGCCATTCGCCCGCCTGAGCAGGCGCGGCGGCGGATGCGGGCGCGGGGGCCTGCTCGGCGGCAAGCGGGGCGGTGAAAGCCAGCGCGGCGAGCGCGGCGGCGATACGTGTGGTCATGGCGTGCGCCCCCTGTGGCCGGGCGCTATCGGCGGGCGATTTTCTTCCCCGCCTCCAGCGCCTTGTCTTCGTTGGCGCGCTTGATGACATAGGCGCGGATCGCCTCGATCTCGGCTTTCGACAAAGAGCCCTTGAAGCTCGCCATACCGTTGTCCTTGAGCGCGCCGCCCTCGACCACGGCGTTCCACGCCTGCGCGCTTTCGAGCGATCCGGCGCGGCGCAGGTCGGGGAGCACGGTCGAGCCAACCGCGCCCGGCGCGTGGCAGACGGCGCAGTAGCGGCCGTACTTGGCCTGCCCGACGGCGATGACCTCCGGCGCGGCGGTGCTTGGCGGCGGGTCGAGGGGCAGGTCGGCGAGCGCGGGTTCGGGCGGCAGCTTGGCGGTGCCGCCGAGCTTGAAGACCAGCAGGCGCGAGATGTTCCGCACCGGCGCCTTGCGTTCGATGATGTCGCCATCGACCGACAGGGCATAGGCCCCGCCCCAGCCTGCCAGCACAGCGACATATTGTTCCCCGTTCACGGTGTAGGTGACGGGCGGCGCGACCACGCCGGTCTGGGCGGCGAAGCTCCACAGCTTCTTGCCGCTGGCCGCATCATAGGCGTTGAACTCGCTCCCCGTGGTGCCCTGGAAGACGAGGCCGCCGCCGGTCGCCAGCAGCCCGCCGTTCCACGGCCCCGGGTGCTCGACCGTCCAGCGCGCCTTCTGCGCCACCGGGTCCCATGCCACCAGCATCCCCCGCAGCGTGCCCGCGACCTGCTTGCGGAAGCCCCCGTCGGGCGGCAGGTCGCCCGCGCCGAGGTTGAACCCGACATTGAAGCCGCGTGCGCGATCGGGCTTCCAGTTGGCCTCGGGGGCATACATCATCCCCGCCTCGAAGGCCGGGATGTAGACGAGGTTCTCGGTCGGGCTGTAGGCCATCGGGTGCCAGTTGTGGCCGCCCAGCGCGCCGGGGGTGACAAGCGCAGGCTTGCCGGTCTTGTCGACGCGTGTTTCCGGGTTCTCGATCGGTCGGCCCGTCTTGGGGTCGATGCCGCTCGCCCAGTTGACCGTCACATAGGGCTTGGCGCTGATGAACTGCCCCGTCTCGCGGTCGATCACGTAGAAGAAGCCGTTCTTGGGGGCCTGCATCAGCACCTTCCGGGGCTTCCCGTCGATCTCCATGTCGGCGAGCATGATGTGCTGGGTGGCGGTGAAGTCCCAGGT
>VFQN01001225.1_pt1 | contig 44155 bp, 69 predicted proteins | sample 3512371 | NCBI WGS metagenome assembly VFQN01 (sample SAMN10412370, study PRJNA504923) | tailings metagenome | isolation source: Replicate 2 from Balatoc abandoned mine | place: Philippines: Itogon, Benguet | collected 2017-08-28 | reverse complement strand
TTATGGCGCCTGGCAGACGGCCCTATTCTGCACTCAGGGCCGGCAGGGAGTGGTAGGGGAGCTCCTCTGAGGGCGCAGCGCAAAGGGCTGGTTTTGCAGTGGACACTTGCGAGCTTCATGCAGGCAAGCATTTTTATCTCGTGCTACTGGAAGCTCGCAATTCGACGTTTGCAGCCAGGCTGGTGAGCAGGCATAACACAGCAGTTTGGTGCAGAGGGCCGACACATGGTGACACATTGTGCCGAGGGTGGGACGGCGGGACGATCCTTGGAGCGCTCCACGCGCCAGTGCGGCACACGCGTATGCACGCGCGTTTGCATGCATCAGAGGGGCTCTGTTTTACATTTTTTGGAAATTCGTCCATGCCCATGTGCCGGTGTGATGCGCTTTCAGGGGAGCCCCCTGTCTAGTGGCTGTCCTTTTGCCGCACAGCAGTAGCTGGCACATGGTCACAATCAGTTCTGATAAAACACGCAATTCTGCGTCGCCCATGGGATGAGACAAGTGCCCAAACGCGAGCGACGCACGTTCGGTGCCCTTTTCGCCCTCTTGGGCTTTCTGGCCACAACAAGGTCTACTGTAGGCTACAATGGCGCAGTATCACATAATCTGCCGCGAGCACTGCATAGCACGCAGGCGCAGTATGGCGCGCAACAGCGGCACGCTTACGTCGCCGTATGCGTCCTGGCGAAGAACGAGCACCGCTACATCAGGGAATGGATAGAGTATCACCTGTGGATAGGCCTGGAGAAATTCTACGTCTGGGACCACCAGAGCAGTCCGTCAATGGCAACCGTGCTGGAGGACCACGTCCTGTCTGGAGTCGTAGAGCTCATGTATTTCTCCGACTCTTGGAAGCTGGACGAGAAACTGTTCAGGGGCATGTACAATACCTCACAGCGGCAGTTCCTGTCTCCTCAGGGCTGGGCTTACGACAACTGTTTCCGGTGAGCAACACCCCACCCCCAGCTAGTGACCCAACGCAGGCCAGCACGCTACATGAACCCATCCTTATTTGACAACACCGACGCCCCAACCTTCGGCGACGTGTACGAGGGCTCTCATGGCATGCAGCCCTCTGACACTTGGCAGCAGGACGGCACGTACCACGTGTGTCCGCAGCGTTGTGTGCGCGCAAGAGACCCATGGGCCATGTCTGCGTTGAGGCCTTACACTGCCGACGTGGCAGCCGCTGATTCCATGTCATGTGACGCGGGCGCAAACCGTGTCGCGCATCTGCATGCTCATCAGCTTCAGTCCCAGCTGTCTGCGCTTTACCCTGCACGCAACACACCGTGCGCACGTCGACCTTCTCTGTCCACCGTAGCCCACCGCCTGCAAGCCTACCTCCTCTTCCCCGTGTGCCTGTGCCCCTTGACCCCATGCAGGATGTTTGCGCACCGCCACAGCTTCATCGTGCTCATCGACCCAGATGAATACATTGTCCTGAAGCGCCCGAGGCAGGCTCCCCAGGACCCGCAGCAGCAGCAGGGGCAGCAAGGCCCCTTACAGCAGCAAGGCCCCCTACAGCAGCAAGGGGCTGCAGCAGTGGCGGCGGCCGTCCCCGGGCCTCAGGCGGGCGGCTGGCGGCCGCACCTGCCCACCTTTCTGCAGCCGTTCGAGGCGCACGGGGGGCTGGTCATGCACTGGCAGCTGGTGGGGCCCAGCGGCCATGTGCACAGGCCCAAGGGGCCCACACTGCTCGAGTACACACAGGTAGGTTGGGGGCAATAGCAGGTCGGCAAGTGGGTCTGGGGTGGATGGGGCAACGTTGTGCCCACGGAGGTGGTGCTTGCGATACCAGGGACAACACGGGCCCGTCCACCCAAAGAGCGGCGCTGGCACTGCGATATGCATGTGGTTCATATTCTCACAGTCCCCATTATGGCCGGTAAATAGGCACAGGGGCGTGCACAGGCGTGGGCATGGGAAACGGCACGGGATGAATACCTGCGGTACACATGCTGTAGCGTAACACCATGTGAGGGGCTGGCGTCTGTTTAACTAAAGCGGCAGAGTGAAGGCCGTGTGAAGCACCAGGCCTCACGAAGGTCAGGGAAGGGGTGAACTACAGGAGGAGCCAGGCGCGAAGCGGATATAGGGCGGCGACTGCAAAGCGTGCGCGTGCCTTAAGCGTGAACGTTGGCGCCACTGCTATCGACCAGCATGGAGGGCCCACCGCCGCCTTCCTTTGCCGTACGTGCATGCGAGGCATGCGAGTACCGGCTGAGTGGGGCTTGCACGTGACGTCCTTGCCGATCCTCAACACGGCTCCCTGCGCTGTTCCGTTGGCGCTCGCAGTGCATGCCCAAGCCTGTTTTGCAGCGGTGGAAGGAGTTCAACTACATACCGCTGGGCTTCGTGAAGAGTGCCACGGCCACGCGGTGAGGAGGGAGTCATGAGGGGCGGTGAGGAGGATTGATGAGGGGCGGTGAAGGGCGCCACATGCTGCGTCATCGCCCATGCATGCCTATTATCCAATATCTACACCTGTGCAGCACTGGCTGGCGATGAGGGGCGCTACGCCTGGCCCCAGGCAGCGCCGTGTCGTACATGTCATGTGCATGCACACACCGCGGCACACTGGCACACCACGAGGTACGCTTGCGTAAGGCAACTCAAAACCTATTGAAGGCGCCCGTGCTTGCCTTGCTTATCCTGCCCCTCAAACGCGGGCCGTATGCAGCTGTTGCTGGTATGTCCACTCGCGGCTTGCTTGCTCCCGTGTGGCACACGGTAATGGCCGGGTCGTACCCTTTCAATCAGTTGGGCTAACGGCGGGCTACTGGCACCGTGCAACCGTCCCCCGGCCGTCAGGTGCTACCAGGCGGGCTGCAACCCCCACATGTGCGAGCTGAAGCCGGGGTGCAAGTACGTCAACCAGGACCAGCAGGTGCGGCCCCGTAACACACGGACACAGCTCTGGAAGTCCCCATGCAACACACTGGGCGTACTGTGTGGCAGCGTGCACGTGCCCGTTCGATCATTCCTCAGCCGATGACCGTTGGTGCTGGTGTTACAAGTGAAGCTGCCTGTTGCCCGTTGTTGCCCTTACAGCTGGCCGCAAACCCGTTGCCCTCCCCTGCGCCGCGCCATGCCCCCACGCCCACCAGCGCCTCCGTGATTCCGTGACGCCCTACACGGTTTCGCGCGTTTTACGCGTGCCCCTCACGCCCACCAGGAGCTGACCGCCAAGGTGGTCAAGGAGGTGCACTGGGACAAGATAGCCGTGTACCACTACGTCACGCGCAGGTGGGGTTGCGGACCGCGATGCTTTGGCATCGGAACGGGTAGACGGGCTCCTCCCATTGCTTTTTCCACCTCGCGGCTGTCCTTCCCTCGCCCTTCCTCCCGCCCCGCCGTCGCCCGTTTCATGGCACTCCCATTTGCCCCTGGTAATGCCGGCGGCACAAATGCCGTGCTACTAGGCCACGTCCCAGCTTCCTGTTTAGTTCTGACCCATCATACCTAGCGAGCCGCCACTCCGCTGTGTGGTTGTCCCTCCCGGCCCGCAGCCTGGAGGACTACGCCGCCAAGATGTCCCGCGGCACGGGCCACAGCCAGTTCTTCGGTCCCAACCAGGCGCGAGGGCGCACCAACCGCGGCTGGAAGTACTTCCGCATCATCAACGCCACCTCCGTGGGCACGTGCAGGCAGGCCAGGGACGCGTGGCTGGCGTGCTGTGGATCGGTGGAAGGAGGGGGAGCAGGGGGAGGAGATGGTGGTGGTGGTGGTGGTGGTGGTGGTGGTGGTGGTGGTGGTGGTCGGGTCGGAAATGACGGAGCAGGCGGCGCTAGCGGTGTAGCGGGAGGGGTTGGTGGCGGGTTGCAGCAGGGACGGGGGACTGCTGGGCAGTTGGGTGTGGAGAAGGGTGGCGGTGCAGGGCCAGCAGCAGGGGGAGCGGCGGATCAAAGCTCTGGTGGAGGTGGGATGCAGCCTGTAGCCGACGCTGGCTCTGGTGGCGCAGGGACAGGTGGAGTAGGGTCAGGAGGTGGTGCGGCGGATTTCGGGGCCGCGGCTGTGGCATTGGTGAATGGCACTGGGTCTGCGCCCGGCAACGGCAGTGGTGCAGTCGGCGGCGGCATCAGTGACACGCCGGGGGATGGCAGCAAGCACGGTGGCAACAGCAGCAGCAGCAGCAGTGGGACGGAGGTTGGGGGAGGGGCAGGGGGTGCAGGGGGTGCAGGCAGCGCGGACGGCCAGATGGCGCAGCTGGGGGACGGTAATAGGACTGCAGTGGAACGCGACGGCCAGCGGAGCGGTGCTGCAGCGAGTTCGATAGGAGCTGTGGGTGGTGCTGCGGATGGTCCGGGCGGGGCTGTGGGCGCGAGTGCAATCACGGAGGCAAGTGCAGGGGGGGCGGATGGTGTGAAGGACAGGACGCAAGGGGCAGACCTTGCTGGGGCAGGCGCAGGAGCAGAGTCTGAGGAGCATGGCGGCGCGGACCTGCACCACCATGTGCACGTGACACGTGCTGGCTTTGATCTCCTGCGTGACGATGCGGCGGAGTAACCCGGGAGGTACCCGCTGTGGTAGAGCGCCTTGCGCTGCCTTTCCCGTCTTGGTTCCACACTGTTCCACATCCGCCTGCTACTGATGGCCTAAGCTGTACGTGGCAACCCTGCTTCGCCTGCTAGTACGTAGAGACATGTAACCGTCTCCGAGTGCTCAGTTCACGACTAGGTTTTGGGCTTCCCACTGCTCTCGTGTACATGGGCCACTCTGCGAAACACCGCAGGCCAGGGGCCAGGACCACGCAAATCGCAAGAGAGTTCAGGGCCAGGTGTCAGGTGACAGACATTGTGGCAGTGGCACCGCTGGCACGTGCAGGCACGTGTCTATGTCTACTCGCGGGAGGTGTGGAGGCACAGGTGCACCCCCCTGCACACGGTCAGATGCACGCCCTGGCAGATGATCTGGGATGCAACCGCTTCACTAGCAGAAAAGCGGCGGCGCTCTGCCCTGCAGGTAGTTGGCGAGGGCGTGTCAGGCCAGCTCAGGCGTGTCACCACCTTCACTCAGCATACATTATGGTGCAGAGCTTGCGTCTGCAAGCATAGCGTAAAACGTAAATTGCTCTATATGTTTGTGTACATGGCATGCTTTCCGCTGCGTTCCTGCCTGCTTGGAGTCAGAATAGATGGCATGGGAGACCGGAGCGACGACTGGCTACGGTGACTGCTTCCTGCCCAGCGCACCTGCACTGCACAGTGCAATCACGTTGCCTACTCCAATACAAAGCTGCCACTTTTGTTTTCCAAGCAGTGCCGTTCGCATCGTCTCCTGCCCTTGCTCGCAGTTGTTCGCCCCTTGCTGAGGTCATAGTGCACCCATTTAGCCTGTTCATGGCTCACAAGCTGCCCTAAGACAATTTACTTGAGGGCTTCGGCCCATATTAGGAATGGGTGCACTGTCGGGGCTAACACGACCGTCTGCGCCTCACGCTCTCCAGCGTCAGCGCGCTCTCCAGAAATGTTCCCTAGCCTGCCAACGCCCTCCCCTCTCGCGAAACCGACCATCTTGCGTGGTGAGGTGTGCGCAGCGGCCGCTATCCAGCTTAGACGAGGAGCCTCGGACGCAGACCAGCAGCAGTGCCAGCAGTAATGGGCACACCCCTTCAGAGGAGCGCCGTGCGGAGCAGGAGAGAGAGCTATTATACCTCAGCCAGACACTGCCAAAGACAGAGGCGCGTTATGAGGCTCTCGCTGCCTGGGTGGGCGCGGCAGTGGCGTTCGGTGCTGGGATATGGTATGTCCAGGGCGCTGAAAAAGCGCAGGAGTACTTCGCTGGCTACCTGCTGGAGCAGTCATTGTCAGTGGACAACTTGTTCGTCTTCGTCCTGGTCTTCAATTACCTCAAAACGCCGCCCGAGGCGCAGAACAAGGTGCTGCAGTGGGGTATCGCAACAGCTGCTGTGCTGCGCGCGATTCTCATCGTCGCCGGCGTGGAGCTGGTGCGTGAGTTTGAGCCGTTGCTGCTCGTGTTCGCGGCCATTCTCATCGTCTCCTCCTTCAAGCTACTCACGGCCAACGCGGACGATGACGACGAGGACCTCGCGGACAACTTCATCTACAAGTTCTGCTCTCGCTTCATCAAAGTGACGGACACTTACGACGGGGACAACTTCTTCACCACCCGCAACGGCGTGCGCATGGCCACACCGCTGCTGCTCACGCTCGCCGTCGTCGAGCTCAGCGACGTGGTCTTCGCCGTCGACTCCATCCCCGCAGTCTTCGGCGTGACGCTCGACCCCTTCATCGTCTACACCTCCAACGTGTTCGCCATCCTCAGCTTGCGAGCCCTCTACACGTTTGTGGCCACAGCGATGGGCGAGCTGCGCTTCCTCGACAAGTCCGTGGCGGTGGTCCTTGGCTTCATCGGGACGAAGATGGTGCTCAACTTCGCGGACGTCAACATTCCCACGGACGTCTCGCTGCTCGTGGTGGGGCTGGTGCTGGGGGCAGGCGTCGGCGCCAGTCTCTTGCTGCCGGAGGGGAAGGATGACTAAGCGGCGCTGCTGCAGCAGCATCAGCGCACAGGCCTGTGTGCACCTGCTGTTCGTGGTAGCCAGGGGCCCCACGCGATGGCAGGGCTGGCGGCAGCTGCCGGGGCCGGTGGCAGCACGGCGGCGGTGGTGGCCTGCATACGGGTGGTGCCCCAGTGCCCTGCCGACGTCAGCAGCGTCATGGCTGGCGTGCGTACGGCTGGGCCGCTGTTTGCTGTGGTTATGGCGGCTTCGCAGCCGGCGGTGGCACGGGAGCAGCAGCAGGAGCGGCAGCGGCAGCTGGAGCGGCGGCGGCAGCATGGGCGGGACTGGCCGTGGCGGTTTGGCTCCACGTGCTGCTTTCTGACAGAAGCTGTGAGTTGCGGGGTGCCGCCGCGGTGGCACCCTGTGCAGCAGCCAGTGGAGCGCACTCCGTGCTGCCGAGGGCCAGGCGGCTTGGGGAGCGGACTGCTCTGACTCGGACCGTCTCTTCTATCGGCCCTACACGCGCGGATCTGCAGCTGGTTCCCGCGGTAGCGATGGAGCACTGTGCGCACGGGGTGACCAGGGGTAGGGGCTCTGGGCGGCATCAAGCACGGGGGCACAGGCGGGTGTATGAGTGTGGGTTGGTGGATGCACGCTGAAGCTGTAGAGGGGCAGCTGCAAACGTCAATGGCAATGAGCGGTGCTGCGGGGCGGCAGGGTAGCAGCATGCACTGGAGCGGGTGGTAGGGCACTGCGTGCTGGGCACGGGAGGGGTAGCGTGCGGGATACGTAGACTGCCTACCGGGTATATGTAGTCGCAAGTTAAAGGAGCAAGGGGATAGTTGCAGGGGCTGGCTGGCTATGGATGACTTGGGCGGCATGGGCGGCTAGACCAAGGTACACGACTACACGTTGACAAGCGTGCTGCTAGGTGGAACGGCCTTGCGCATGTGAGTACGATTGGGCCGCTGCACGGGAGCAAGCCCCCGGGATGGACCTGAGGGTAAGCACCAGAGCTTAAGAGTAGTGTGTGCCGTCGCTGTCTGTTGCAGCGGTTGGTTGTCTGTTGTGCACTTCGCGCGGGTCTTCGCGCTGCACAGGTGACGATGTGCCAGTGAGAGACTGGCGTGCTGAGACGGGCGGGAGGGCAGCTGCGCCCTCGCTCTGGAGCGCAAGACAATACACGGCTTGCTCATTGACGGGTGGCTGTTTGTGATGAGGTTCAACTGTTTGTATGAGCGCAAGCTGCGGTGGCTGCATGTTGCGTTCGGATGCATGCACCTGCATGTTGTTTTTATCCGCAGCAATGTGTACCCCACGCGGATTTCCCATGGCAGCGCAGCCCAGTTTTGTTCACGTGCATGCCGCCGGTTTGGCGCTGTGCTGAGTAGGGCGAAGGCATGTATGGATAGCTCTGCTGGCAATAGATAGCTGCGAGTCCTGATGCAAGCATGGTAGGATGGCAGGGGGGACACACGAACCTCTCTGGACTGAAGTAGGGCGCACGCCTCCGCCGTTGCTTCCAATGGGCCTGTGCTGTTCTGTCCGCAGCAAGGGCTTGCTGTGTAGGTACATGCAGCAACACTGTGTGATCGCGGCTGCTTGCGGTCTGTTGTGTACGGTACTGATGTGCATGGGGGCACGGAAGGACGAGCTGCCTGGGTGCAAGGTTTCGTGCGCTCCCCGATTGGCGGTGGAGTGCGGCCCTGTGTAAGGACGTGGCGTGCAGGTTTTATGGCCAATCGTAGGGCGTTGACTACCAGTAACGACAGCTCGTATCGATTGTGCACGTATGCATGTTACAGCCTTGTGGCTTCTAGGTGCAGTCTCTGCTGCCACACGAACTAATGCACCAATCACGAAGCGTTGGTGCGCAAGGCAGATGGCACGCCTGCTCAGCTGTGCTCAAGTGAAGCAAGCAGGGAATGCTCTTGAATTTAGGACGAGTCTCAAAAGTTTTGAGTCAAAACACTCGCGGTAGCTGAACGTTCAATCTCAAGCTCTACCAGCTCGTGTACGTTCAGTGCAAACAAAACACATATGCAGCACGCTTTGTGAAGACCAGTGAGAATCAGCGCTTAATGAAATCCGATGAAGAGATGTCGGTAGCTCGGTACTGGATGAGGCTAGATCAGGCGTAGAAACTCAGAGAACGTGCAGGCAGGGCACGTGCAGAGTTGGTGCAAAATGTGCTTCGGTCAGCTCCGCTGGTCCAGCCTGGTCAAGCTGACCCTGCAGAGCCGCTTGTGTTGTGTGCTGCCCACGGGCATATTGATACAGTATATGGGGTGATGGCTGCGCTGCTGTAGCGAATCTGCATGTGGCCCCAAATGAAGACGCAGGCGGCAGGGACAAGCGCAAGGGAGCTCCCCTGTCCTCCAAGACGGTGCTGCATCAACTGCCTCCTTCGTACAGTTGTAATGGACACGAACCATGTACGCGAGGTTGCCTTGATCAACTTACTTCTCATTCTGCTGCACTTTCACCGTTTTGTAGCGGCTCGGCAATAATGCCACTGCCTACGCCCTTGACTGGGCAGATGTGTCGCACCCCAGTATCTGACATATCGAAATAGAGCATATGTGTCTAGCACTCTTGGCTTGGAGTCGCCCAGGCAGCTATCCTCACGGCAAAACTGGACAGTAGAACACCTTAGCAGCAGCCAGGTTACTGATGGGCGCGAAACTATCCTACAAGTACCTCACAACCTTATTGCTGATCTTGGTGAGCTGCTCGTGGCCGGCCGTTGGGCATGTTGCAGTGCCTTGAGCAGACAGACCGGAGAACTTGCCATGTCGCCCCAACGCGGTGCAGTCTACGACATGGATTCAAGCCTCTGCTGGTGGCGCCAGCCCGGCTACTCGGCCGGTCGTGGAATTGCCCGTGGGCCGTGTGGAAGCTGAGCAGGAAGAGTGGGACAAACTCTTGTCGTGAGTCACTCAGCACGTGCTCGGCATGCTACGCTAGCGACTGGCCCCTTGTGTGGACCACATCAATTGCAGTCGCTTGAGGACCGTTCCTACCAGCGTACTGTCGCTGCAAGCGCTGTACGGGGCGCCGGATTGTGATTGGTGACAGCGCTCCCCCACGTGGGGGTTGGGGGGTAGGCGAAGACACACGTGGGCATGGTTCCGGTAGCAGCTCAATGCCGGTCGGTGCTGCATAATGCTGGATGTCATCTTGTCGACTCGTGATTGCCAGAGCACGTACGGCGACCAGGTGGCGAGCTGCAGTGCTCGACGGACCCCTCCCAGCGGGGCTGCGACGGGTGTCTGGGGTGCTAGGGGCACACGCACACGCACTGCTGCCGCTGCTCCGCTGCCTCAGGGGCAACTGCAACGAAAGTCGGAAGGCCTAGCCCCGGCAAGGGCTGCACTTGCTGGGTACAGCCCCTGTAGCATCTGATCCTTGTGGCTGGTTGCCTGCTGCAGGGAGAACCTGGCCGCAGACATCAAGCCATGGCTGGCCCGCGCGCCGCTGCGAACCCAAGACATCCTCGACACGTACGAGAAGCTCTTGAAGGTGATCAGCATGGCTAGCTGCGTGCTTGTGAATGAATGTCAAGACAGGACTAACATAGATTGACAGCGTGCTTGTGGCCGGTTGTCGCTTGTGTCCCGCTTGCCCCACTAATGTTGGGTGCAGAGATTTCGAGCGCTGTCATGGTGCCCGCCAGCGCAAGGCGTGTACCGTACACCAAGCTGCTCAGTCCATCCCACCAAACGCACTGACCTGCTATCCCCTGTGCCTTCCCGTCTCCAACCTTGCGCAACCCCAACGCGGCGGACTCCGGTGGGCGTCAACACCTTCGCCTGCGGCGCCAGGAGTGGTATATTCCTGCCGTCCTTCAAATCGTCGTCGTGTGGAAGAACCGCCTCATATGGCCGATGCGCAAGGACATCCAAGGCACGGACGCGCCCGAGCCTGCGTCGTTCTATGTGGGTGTGGGTGATCTGGCAGTGGTGCTAGGATTCAGCGCCCCTTGTGACCTGCACCCCGCTCGGGCGTGGTGGTGCATCTCAGCATGTGTTGCTGTCGTGCGCAGCAGTCAGGGCAGCAGTGCTGTTGCGATAGACGCCGTGTCGTACGATCTGCCTGTCTGTGAGTGAGTGCTTACTACATATTCACCAATTGCGGCCGCTTTCAGCAATGTCCATGATGGCGCTGCATCTGGCGGCGCTCGCCGCCAAAGGCGGCATGGCCTTTGACCTGCCCCCCCACCCTCTATATCTTACACGTGTGCAACGCCGTGTCCTCCTCGGGCGTGCCGGCGTCGCACGTGGCTCCCCTGCGCACCGCAAAACGCCTGCTCTTGGCCCTATGGTTACGCGTGGTGTGCATGTGCGCCCTCGCCCTGGCCCCCGGGACCGCAGAAGCGCTGGTTCAGCCGGCACGTGGGCGCGGCCCTGGCCTCGGGTCAGCTGCAGCTGCCCAACTGCATATTCATCTACAACACCGACGACAACGCGTAAGGCACCGTCGCAGATACGGGAAACGGGGTGGTGCCTTATGTGCGCATGGCTGGTGCTGGCGCCTCTCCAAGCTCTCGCATGACAGCAGCAGGGTGCTACGGCCAAGGCCGTGGGGCGGAAGCACAAAAGCATGACGCGCCTGGGTTGAGGGAGGCTGCTCCGGGCGCGCCGGCCCTTGCTCTGCAGCACTAATGTCCAACCCAGCTGCCTTGCTCGGTAACACAGCGGCTTGGCCTGTCGTACGGCACCGCAGCATGTTCATGATATCCTTGTGTGCCTATGCTGTCCATATGCCCAACGGGATGCCCGGATGCGCATGTACGCGCCGCGTCGTACTGTCGCACAATACCGTCCATGTCCTAACCTACCTGATAACCCGGCTAAACACAAAGCCGTGAAGGTGTAGAGCGGAACTTGGTCTTGGCGGAGTTGGTGACAACCTACCTATGTACACTATGTACATACATACACACGATGCGCCGCCAGGATGCGCATGAACGCGCCGCACCGCAACCAGGCGGTGCCCATCATGTCCGTGATCAAGCGGCTGGGGGCGCCCGACGGGGACGACATGGACGTACTGTTGCCGCAGGTGGGGCACGGTAGCAGTGTTGCCACGGGGGCGTGTGCGCATGGGGCACATGCGTCCCCATCCTTGACTTGTAGAGCATGCCGGGCAGCCTGGCAAGATTGGGAGAGTGCGTGCCGGGTCGCCTCGCAGGCGGCTTGTAGGGAAGGAGGGAGGGGCTGGGGGGCTGCTGCTGCTAGGGAAGGAGTTGGGGCGGGGGAGCGGCGGCTGCTAGGGGAGGAGGGGGTGGGGTGGGGGGGCGGGCGGCGGTTGCTACTGGGGTGGGTGCTGATTGGGTCTGTGTGAGCCGTCCCATTGGGACCGACATGCATATCACGTGAAAGCTGTGATTGGGACGTTGCCACGGTATGCACCCGAGCGGCAAGGGTTTGGGTAATCGGGGAAACAGGAGGGCATGTGGTGCTGGTCACGGTGCTTTGCACCAAGTAGAAGAGGGTTGCGCCTTCGCCGTGTGTTGGGCGCAACATTGCTGCCCCAGCAGTGCCTGGATGGGCGCATCACCGGTAGGCTCACACAACTCACTTACGTACGTGGCAGCGTTGACATCGCCCCCGTGTGCTGTTGCTGCTGTGCAGATGTTCACCGTCCCTGAAACCATGTTCTACATTCCCTGGGAAGAGAAGAAAGACCTCGGTGAGTGGCGGCTATCGCGTCGCGGGCCTTAACACGCCTCGGCCCCTTTTATGCAGTACTTTTCACATATTTTAGCCGAAGCCCGTGCTTAACAGCAAAAACATTTGCACACAGTTCCTCCTAAAATCTTAGCTTTTCCGGCCCCCACGCCCCCACGCAGCCTTCTTTCGCGGCATCCCCTTCTGCAGCTGGGTCTGGGCGTCCCGCTACGGCGGCAAGTTCGACGTGTGCCCCCGCACCTACCTGGCGCAGCTCTCGGAGCGGGACAGGGAGGCCGGCAACGGCACCGTGCTGGACGTGAGCGCGATAGATGCTTGTGTGCGGGTCGTGCAATAAAGAAACCGGAAAGTAGCATGGTGTGGTGGAAGGTGGATAGGATCAGATAGGATGCCATGGAACGCACAAGATGTGGTGCGTGTGCCATGGAAGGTGCTCGCCCCAGGCAGGGTCCCACGGTGTGGGCCGATCGGGGGCGCCCCAACACGCCTCAACAGGTGGCAGATATGTGGCAAGGGCATGCGGGGCAGTGGCAAGGGTAGGCGGGGCCGTGCGGGGTGCGGGGAGGCGCCGGAGGGCCCTGAAGGACGCGCGGAGGGGCCGGGGGGCAGGGGGTTCGGCCCCCACCGTGCGTGCCATGGAAGGTGCTCGAGGAGCACGTGACGGAGTAGGATACCGTGGCGGCGTCTGCGAGTACTCGATCGGCAGACAGACAAGTTGGATGTCCGTTTGCTCCATGAGCCAGGTGCACTTGCGGCATGCGTTTACGCCAATGAATGGGCTTTGCTCTGAGCCTCACGGAGGCGTGGCGATGTGCCACGTAGGAAGATCTGCATTCATAATACCCTATTCAAACTGTTGTGATATCGTTGTGGTGTGTCAAAATTCTGCCTCGCAGGTGGGCCTGGTGGAGCCGTACAAAGTGCACCGTACGGCAGATGGATCACTGGTTCCGAACCAGGTGGGCGGTGGGCCCGGGTGCGGGGCATGGCAGGGCAGGGGCAGGGGCAGGGGCAGGGGCAGGGATGCCACGATGGGGTAACCGCAGAGCGGCAAAGGGACGAACGGAAGCATTGGGCCTGCGGAGCGCGGGGTTAGTGGCTGCAACAGAAAGCAGGAAACGACTGAATACTTACCAACTGATGGGGTAGGGGCATGGGTAGGGGCGAAACGCTCAACTGTGAGGCAGGTGCCGCTGGGGTCAGTTGGCGGGGAATGGGTCCGTGCAGGCAGGGAACGGAGTGCCATGTTAATAACAAGTCTACCCCGAACAATGTGCACTGCTGTACGGCAATGCGCCGCTGGCTGGGCAACTGGCGGCCAGTGAGGGCCCATGACCCCACGTGGCAGAGTGGCACGTGCGTGCGAGCAGTGGCTGCCGCCCCTCCTACCGACCCGCGCGCGTTGCTGCCTTGCCACATGCCGGGGCATACGCCACACCCGCACACGAACGACACGGTGTTCGTTGCAGACCGGCCGGAGTACGCAACACCCGTTCCGCCCCCTGCCCCCTGACGCCCTCGCGCTTTCCCACACATTGTGCTGCACCCCTTCCTGCCCTGCCCTGCCCTGCCCTGCCCTGCCCTGCCCCCCGGCAGGTCATGACCCGCGACCCCACGGTGGTGCCCCGCTCGCCCATGTCCCACCACGCGCACTACAAGTGGCTGCTGCAGCTGGAGGGCATCACCGCCAGTTTCCGGTTCGCACTGGTGCGTGCAGGCCGCGTGGTCCGCGTCACATGAATCACAGGTGCAAGGTCTGGCAGCTGTCAGCCCTGCCGGGACTTGGTGCGCCAATACACGACAGTTGGTGCACCATTACACAACAGTTGGTGTAGAAATACACAGTACATGACAATTGGTGCATCAATACACGACAGGGCGTTGCCCCGTGCTTTCGAGCCCTTCCGGATCGTGCCCTAGGCTCAGGAGGCCGTCGATGTGTCTCGGTGCAATCATGGACCCCCGCTCTTGCCCACAGTGTAACAAAGTTCATACTATCACACGGCTGGCACACATGGCGCGAGAACGGGCACGGGCACCGCAACGACTTGACGACGCCGTTTGCGGCGATAGCCGCAGGGATAACCTGTGCTGCTTCATTGCGCAGTATCCTGTTGCTCTCGCTGCTCTACCTGTAAATCTGACTGATTACGTAGCCCTATGAGCCACTGCTGCATGCGGCGCGCGTATGTCGTGAATGAGCCCACCCCCCTTCAACCCTCATCTGCCCCGCACTTCGTTCGCCGCCCAGCTCATGCTGACCAACTCGGTCGTGCTGTTCCAGCGTCAGCCCTTCATCGAGTACTTCTACAGGTGCGCAAGCGCGTTTCGGACCAGCCAAAGTAGTACAGGTCGATATAGACTGGCCAAAGTACTAAAGGTGCGTAGTGGGGTTCCAACAGAACGTGTGCGCACATGCCCTCCAGCGTGCTGGTCATTACCCTTACGCTACACCTTTCACAGGCCCCGTCTTGCGCGGAGGTGCTTCCGCAGTGACGCAACTCACCACTCACCACTCCCGTCCTTGACCGCCCTCATCGAAGCGGACAGTACGGCAACCGCCCTCCGGACCCACATCCGCATTGCCTTGCCTTTCCGCACCGCATGCTCCAGGCGGCTGCACCCACACACCCCGGCCCCTCACCCAGCCAGCCCAACTGACATTATCCCACCAACCCCTTACCCTTGGGTTGGTTTTCTGTTTGCTTTACTGGTGCATACTGCCTTCGCCTATTCCAGTGCGAGTGGCCGCTTCGTCTTCTCGCCGCCAAACCCACTCCCGCCACCCTCTCCCGCTGCCCGCCAGGTCCCTCCGTGAGGGAGAGCATTACGTTGCCTTCTGGAACTCCTCCGACCCCTCCCTGGGCATGGACGACATCTACACCGTGGTCAGGGAGGCCAGGGAGCGGGTGGTGGCTGACCCCGAGTGGCCCGGCCGCATGGTGGCCACAGCCAGCGCGTTCGCCAAAAAGTGAGTGGGGTGGGGCGGGGGGCGGGGGGCCCTGGGCGTGGGGCTGTGGTGGTGGTGGCGGTTGGGGCGGCCTGCGAGGGCCGGGGGCGTGCGAGAGGAGGAGGCAACCAGGCCCAAGGGCCCTGTCCCTGCGACAGTGACATACTGGGCGTGGGGCTGTGATGGTGGCGGACTGGCGGTGGGGCGGCCGTTGAGGGGCATGGGGCATGGGGCATGTCGAACCGGCCCAGGGGAGCTGTACCTGTGACAGTAGCACATGCCGTGCGCGGCCCTATGCCACACAAACAGGCAGGACGGAATTCTGTTTAATCAAGACGCCGCCGCGTGTGCAGGGACCCACTACCCCTTGCCCTGCCGCCGACCCGCCGCCCAACCCACAAGTCAACACCTTGATTCTGCCGAGACAGCACTCCTTCGACTCCCTTGCATGCACGGGGCAATGCTTACACCAGTATTGAATGAAAGCTACCTGCGTACAGGCCTGCTGCACAACCACAGCTGCGGCCACACCCACACCCACGCCCACGCCCACGCCCACGCCCACGCCCACGCCCACGCCCACGCCCACGCCCCTGCTTCAGGTTTACCACCCTGTGGCCCCGCCTGCGCTACCACCGCGACGCGCTGGAGGCATACAAGAAGCTGTTTCCGGACATGGACACTTTCCTGGAAGGCTACGTGGCGCAGCTGCGAGCAAAGGGCTTCAACATACCCGAGTAGCCGCGGCTGCAAGCGCGGAACACCCAACGCGTTGCTCGGGTAGGTGGAATGGGAACTGGCGGTGCTAAATGCTACAGCTTGCCAAAGACGATGGCGTTGGGGGGTTTGGGAGGTGGGGGTAGAGTTTTGCAAAAAGCAGCGGCACCAGCAGGATGAGCACGCGAAAACCGGGGGAACAAATTGTAGGAGAGCTGCTGGGGCCGTAGGGTGAGGAGCGGAGGTCGACGGGAATAGAAGTGGTTGGTTGTGGGACGTGGTCCTGTGGGTGGGGGCAGGACTGTTGCAGTGCTCGTCGGCGCGGCTGCCATGGATGCAGATTGGCAGCATGGCAGGTGCAGTGGGGCCTAGACGGACAGTGTGACTGTGTCATTGTGTGGCGGGTCGGTAGGCCTGTCGGTAGGTCGGTAGGTCAGGGAATTGTGTGTCGTAATATCATGAGCGCGGCAAGCTGTCGACGCGTCCGAGTGCGAGCGTTTCTCAATGCCCACATGGTCAAGCCTTGCTTGCCAAACGCACGTGTCCCGAACGTGCGTGGTGCAGGGGTCTGCAGAACCCTCGCTGCTACCTGCGGTTGGATTTTGCGCTGAAGAGCGATGCGAGTTGCTTTGCCGTGACAGAGCGCAGGTGGGGCTCAGCGGGCCAATGGCTTTACTGCAGTCTGTGTGCCGGGCACAGCGTGAAGTGGTTCGGGTGGAGGACTGGAGGTGTAACGCCGGAAGCGTGACACTGCTGCGGGCAGGACAGCGTTGCGGGGTGCGTGGCAGCTGGTGGCAGCAGCCCACTGTTCGTCCTGTCAGGGGTGCTTTCCTGTCCCTTGTGGCGACAGCGTGCTGCTGAATATTGTAACCAAGGTATGTGCCGGTGCAAGGCTTTTTTATCCGTAACCTTCCTCCCTGTTGCGCACGCTGCCGCGGGTTGGGCGTGGCGAGGAACTCTGGTGCGCGCGGCCGGTAGCAGCTAGTAGAATCACTCTGCCATAGTACATGTTCAACGCCGAGAGAAATCGCCGCACGGTCCAAGAGCGTAGGCCAAGTGGCGCTGCCCGCATGTTCCAAATGCACGGCATCTGCAGCCATGTGCCCGCATTGCGACCGGTGGCTGTCTGGGAGCGGCCGAGGCCCGAGGCGGGGCGAGCACTTACCTTGGTGGGGTCGCACCATCGCACCGACCCAGGCTCGGCGCCGCATGAAACAACCCTAGCGATTTGTCGCCCCCTCCACCACGAAACGTCCTGTTACGGCAGTGCGCTAAGCCACATCCTACGGTATCGCTCTACGTGTGCGTCAAGACTTCCGGTTGTTGTGTTGGTTGGGCTGCTGCCGCGTTGACCCGCGCCCCACAGCACCGGCCACGCCGAGGCTGCGGACATCTGGGAGTTGAAACGACGCCCTTGCCATCCCTTTCAGAAATACGTTTACTGAGTTGCAGTTGAAATCCTCCTGAGCTCCAGCTTCCAGCGAGTCCACGCACTTGGCCGACACCCACACGGTTGGGGTAGCGAAAACACCAACTAACCACTCCTGCGCGGAAGAAGCAGCGCGCAACAGGATACCGCACCCCCGCGCTGCAGGACCAGTGGCAGCTCGGCATCGCTGCGTCCGACAGTCATTGCTAAAAGGGGCAGCACATCTGCGGTACTGCTGCAGTGGAGGGCGCCCGGCCAGCGGTCCAGGCCGACCCATGGGCGACGTTGGCGAAGACCCCGCGCTTGGGGACTCAGCAGAACCCATATATCGTACCGTAACTACGCCAGCAGTGGCAGCAACTGCAGCAACGGCATCCTGCGCCCTCACCAAGTCTCTACACAACGCTGCACCGAGCTACCAACGTGAGCGGTTGCAAGGGCGGCAGCAGGAGCAGCACCGCCACCAGCAGCACCAGCAGGAGCATGGTCCACAGGGGCCCATGCCGTACCATGGTTTCAGCTCCAACTGCTGCAGGTCCCAGCGGACGCCAAGGCTGGCGCAGAGAGCCTGGGCCAGCATCAAGGCAGCCGCTGTGATGCTGCTCCTGCTGTCAACGCACTCAGCGGGGGTGCCAACCAGAGGCCTCACGCAGCAGTACCCTGGTGGCGCAGTACACAGCGGCTTGGCGCAGCACCCTGGCGCAGACCCCCGCAGCTTCAAGCAGTGCCTCAACGGCCCGTACGCCGGCCGGCCCGCGGGATGGGGTGACTTGGGGCAGGCAGAGCCCACGGTCCAGGCGCTGGGTACGTGGGGTGCACCAACTGTCCCCTGGGGCGTGTTTGTATGCTTGTACCGTTTCAGCTGAACAGGGGACCTACAATGCTTCTGGCGGGTACCTGCCTGACTGATCGCTTCCCCTAATCTACTGTTCTGCTAACTTGGGCTGCCACTGCAACTTGACACAACCGCAAACCTCGGCCCCTGCCCAACCCACAGGCGTGTGGTGGTCCGCCCGCAAGTCATCTACCGCCGGCGACTCCCCTCCGCCCCTCACCATCGCCACCCAGCTGTCGCTCAGCCGCCTGCCGCAGCTGCGGGCCCAATGCCGCGCCTGGCGGGGGCCCCTGTCGGCCGTGGTCTACGTGCCGCTGCTTCTTGACCAGCAGGAGCAGCAACAACAACAAGGCCAGCAGCAGCAGCAGCAGCAGCAACTGCTGGGAGTGCAACAGGGAGGGCAGGAGCAGGAGCAGGGCCAGGGTCAGGTGGGCGGGCACTACGACGACCAGGCTGGCAGTGGATCGTTTACGGCTGAGATTGTCGATATGGGTGCAGGGAAGGTGGTGGGGGTGTGGGGGTCGTCAGGGCACAGGCGTCAGCTGCAGTCGCTGCGTGAGCTGCTCTCGGACGTGGGAGCATGGGCGGGGGTGGGCGCCGGCGGGCAGGGCGCCGAGGACAGCCGGTTTGAGACCACGGGAGTGACCAACGTGCAGCGGACAGCCGGCGGGGGTGGCGGCCTGAGCAACCAGCAGCAAGAGCAACAAGACCACAGGCAGGAACGGCAGGAGCAGCAGCAGCAGCAGCAGCAGCAGCAGCAGCAGCAGCAGCGGCAGCGGCAGCAGCCCGTGCTGCCACAGAGCGTGCCGCACCTGCTGCAGCTGCAGGAGGCGGTGAGCAGAGTGCAGGAGCTGTGGAAGGCGGCGGAGGCGGACGACAGGTGAGCTGTGGCCGCCTGTCGCTGTGGTGTGCGGAACTGTACGCGTGTGCAGCTGGGGCGACACAACACCACTTGGTGCACGGGAAGGTGGCTTGGGACATGCCTTATTGGTACCTGTCCCAGCGGGTGGAATCTCTGCCGGCACAGCTCTCCTGCCTGCAGCTCACGCCTCCACGTCCCGGACTGGCTCGCTCGTTCACGGCCTCGTAACGGACTGTGTAAAACGCACGGAAGGCCTTACGCACCTACCCTGCCTTCCCGCAACTGCATCGCCACACCTGCCCTACCTTCCCGCAACTGCATCGCCACACCTACCCTACCTTCCCGCAACTGCATCGCTACGTCTGCCCTACCTTCCCGTAACTGCATCGCTACACCTACCCTACCTTCCCGCAACTGCATCGCCACACCTACCCTGCCGCCCCGCAACTGCATCGCTACATCGGCCCTGCCTGCAGGGGCTGCTCCCTGGACGTGCTGCTTGCCTTTGAGACGTGGCAGGACGCGGATGCCATGCGGGCCCTGTACCCCATGAACACACTGCGCAACTGGGCGCGCCTGCAGGTGGGGTGCGGGGTGGTGGGTGTGGGGCTGTGGGTGAAGGGCGGTGGGTGAAGGCGTGAAGGGCTGTGGGTGCCGGGCGGTGGGTGGGGGGCGGTGCGTACGGCGCGGTGCGGCGAGCATGCGCGTGCCTGAGGTGCGCGGCCAAGGCCCTGCAACACAGACGGGGTTGCTAGCAGGGTATTGCCTAGACGGGGTTGCTAGCAGGGTCACAGGTGTTGAGCAACATGGAGCGGAGCCCGGCGCCACATGTACAGTGCATATACAGCACCAAATATACAGTGCGAGCGCCCTGCACCGCCACGCCGCCAAGCGCAAACCGCCTACCGGTACACCTGGCCACACGATTCCCACTCTCGGTGTGCTGTACCGTGCTGCACCTGCAAGTGTCACGACGGGTACGTCACTGCACGTGTAGATGCCGACTCCAAACCTAAGGTGCTTGACCATGCGGAAAACGGGCTCTCTCCCCACTGTGCTTCAGTACTGTACTTTCTTCGCTACTGCGCAATAACGCCATGCACGGTGCCCCTCAGGCCCGCACGCCGCTGGTGGCGGCCCTGGACGTGGACATGCTGCCCAGCCGGGCGCTGGCGGCGGCGATGGCCGACCCGTGGGTCAGCAGGTGGGTACGTGTGGGGCATGATGCAGGTAGACAACGCATGGGTGGCAGCTCAGGGCGTGGTGCATGCATGGGACTGCTTTTCAGCTACTCTTGGTCTCTTGTCAGACGCGTGGGTCAGCAGGTGGGGCAGCACACCGGTAGACAGCCATACATGAAGTGCAGCTCAGGACGTGCTGTATCGGGCCGCCTGTCGCCTGCTCTTGCCCTCTTGTCCAAGCGCACGTAATTGTGAGCGCTGCCGCGCGCGCGACATGCTGCAGCGCGCTTTACACTTCGTCGTATGCCGTACAGGAGCAAGGACTGATGTGCGTTGGTACCTTGCCAGGAATGTGTACGGTAGAGTCCCAGGGACAAATCACCATCCACTGCCCTACTCCCCCTCGGCGCCCCTTTCCGCTTTCGCAGGTCGATGGTGGAGCAATGCTACGGCCTGGAGACAACTGCCACCAACCTAGACGACACAACCGATGACCTTATCCACACGTCAGCCGCCGACTACCCGCTGGACGACGCTAGGGGGCTGCCTGGCGACGTGGACGCGGCACGTGGCACCGCAGGCGTTACGTCGTCGGCTGGCGCGTCTGCTGCGTCTGCGGCCGCAGCCGACGCTGTGCTGCCTCAACCCGCCGGCATACCGCACTCACGTCGTTTGCGAGGGGACCTGCATCCCCGCCTCCTCCAGCAGCCTCACTCACACACGTCTGACTCATCAACCGCCCGCGGCTCCTCCTTCTTACCTGAAGCCACAGCTACCGAACCCGAACGCCGCCTCCTGGCCAGGAGCAACAGCGACAGTGGCGGTCGTAGGGTGGGCAGTGTGTTCATCCTGCCTGCCTTCCAGACGGGTGTGGAGCAGCAGCAGGCAGTGACCGTTACGCGCTGCGGCCGGGGCAAGACTTCCGACGCGGCGGCCAGCCGGCGGCGCACGCAACAGGCCGCCACGCGTGTGGCCGACCGCCTGGCCGCAATGAGCAAGGAGCAGCTCAAGGTGGGTGTGTACGGCAGCTGTGCCGTACCGTGTGCGGGAGGAAGTGGGGATGGCATGGAGGGTTGAGGTGGCGACATACGGAGGCTGCGTGTCTGGTATGGTAGTTACGTGTGTCCCTCGCCGTTGCCGTATCAGGAGTGCCAGTTACCGGTAGTGTTGAACGTGCTGCGGCCTTACTCCTCATGGCTCGTTCCGCCTTCCTGATGGTATACACACGCAGTCCCACCACGTGTGTGTTCCTCGCCCTTGTCATGACAGTCGGGTGCCAAGGTGCTTCGTCCCGAGTCACAGCCCCATAACGCGCTTACGGTGCTCCTGGTCCCTTTCGCCCTTTTTTTGATGCCCCCGCAGCTTGCTGTGGTGGTGGAGGCGGCGTTGCCATTCCACATTCTCAACTTCCCCGCCGGGCACGCGGCAACCAACTTCTCAAACTGGTTCAAGGTACGGCACCGAGTTACGGTATTGCAGGCCCCTACCTAGTGCACAACTAGTGATATAGATGCCGGCCCGGACAAAGCAGTGGACAGCAAGGAAGCACTACGGAGCGTTGAGGCTTTCCTGCGGTGTAGGCGTAACGTAAGGGCAACCCCCACCGCCCTGTACGACGATTTCACTCTTTACAGACCGACGAGCCGTACCCCATACAACTCGCGAAGAACTTCGAGCCATGGTACGTCTCCGCCCGTACAACCGTACCCTGGCACGACTCGCGGTTTCGGGGCTACGGCCACAACAAGATCGTGCAGGTGGCGGCGGTGGACGCAGCGGGGCTGCAGCTGCTGGTGCACCCGTCGTCCTTCCTGGTGCACCGCCCGCACCCGCGGAGCGTCACACGTGCGGAGGCGAAGGACAACAGCAGGGAGTTCAGGTGAGGTGGTCATACCGTATGCGAAACCCCTTTTTAAGGCAGAGGAGGCCTGGGACACGGCCAGCGGTGGGGTAGGCTCGTGAGTCGTGACATCTTAACAGAGGGGTAGGATTGCCGGAAGGGACGCGCAGTTGGAGAATGTTGCTGCTTGTGAAGCAACGCGGTACGACCTGTGCTGCCTCCCTTCCCTGCGTTCTGTGGTGCGATGTCTGACTGCGACGGCATGGCCATATGGATGGCTCTTCCCCGTCAACGCCAGACACTCAATCCCTCACATTCTATGCGTGCCGTACGGCCGTACAGGGAGCTGTACAACAAGGTGTACCGCAGCATCAAGCGCAACATACGGCGGCAGGCGGTGGCGGCTGCAGAGGCGGCACTGCCCTCCACAGCGAACGTTGCTGCTGCTGGGCGCCGCCTGCGCACCACGCTTGACGCCACCACCACCACCAGCCAGATCACCAGGACCAGCACACAGCACCTGCCGGTCCAGCCTGGATACAACGCACAAGCGACAGCTGCCCTGGAACTTGCAACCAGCAGCATTTCCACAGGTGGAGGCGCAGCGGGAGAGGCCAGTGCCGTGCAGACTGAGTCTGTGACGGCCTCGGGGGGTTCTGAGGCGGGAAGCGAGGACGTTGCAGCTGCCCAAGGGTCAAACACCTTCTCGGCCAGGAAAGATGCAGAAGCTGCAGGTGCAGCAGCAGGGGCGGACACCCAGCGGCCGCAGCCGAGGCGGCTAAGCGCGGAACAGAAGGTGAGGCGTAACGCAGAAGGGGACCTGGGCTGAGGGCAGGTTCCAGTGTAGGTGAGGGCTGTGGAGTGCTGAATCTGTGTGTGCCGCACGGATCATAGGAGCGTTCAGCCTGCCGCTATGCCATGTCAGGTCCCTATGCCACCCGGTACGCCTTGCATTTCTGATCGGCAACATCATGGCTCTCGAAGCCACGTGTCTGACCTGACAGCCGTACAGGAGGTGTACGACATACCGGCCTTGTGCACCACCTACCAACTGCTGCCCTGTGGCCCTGTCCTCCCTGTCCCTCCAGCGCCTGGCGCGACAGATGGCAGAAGACTACATCCGCACCAACCACCCGCACCTGGTGCAGCGTGACGTCATCACGGTCAACAAGCGCATGTACGACATGGCACGTGTCGACATGGCACGCGGCGTGTACGAGCCCGTGCTGGATCCATCCACACAGCGGTGTCTGGGGGAGCTCCCTTGGTGGCGAGCAAATGGTTGAGGGGCTATGACAGGGACGGAGCCCGGGTGCTGGGCCTCTACATACTAAGTGTTACAGTGAGCCAAGCCCAATGAGCGTGCAGTGTTATGTAGTGTAGTAACTTCACGGCTTTGTGTTTAGCTGGGTTGATATGTAGCGTCGTGCTTTGGAGTAAGGGACTGGTAGCGCAAGGCGGGCGCCAATGGCACACGTGGGCTGTGATCTTGGACCGGTACTGCAGAGGTGCACTGAACTGCTTGCCTGGCACAGATGTGGCATGATATTGGGATTGGCATGGAGGGCGGCGCGCGTCACTGTACTTGGTGGTCAAGCGTGCTTGCAGGACACCGGTAGCCTAGGAACACTTGGATCCAGATAACGATGTGCACCCCATGGTGGCATCTGGTGGGAGTAGAGTGCTTCTAGCGATGGGGACGTGGGCGCTGTGAAGGTGGGTCTGAAGCTCTGAGCACTTGAACGAAAACGGTGACCTACACGCGGCACACGCGGCGATGACACGGTCACCCCACGTGCGGTCACCGCGTCACCCTGTGCGGTGCATCCATGCCCATCCAACTCGGGTGAGCCCGTGCCGCAAACATGAGTCGTTGGATGGCGGAGGGAAGAACACTCGCCGTGTAACACTGACTGACTGACTGATCCCCTCTCCGACTGGATCCCAGCATGGGTGGCCGTGGGCTGACATACCACCGACCTGGACCAGGGCCCGCTGACCTGGACTGTAACAAGACATGACAAATGCCAAGAGGATGCCTGCCTGTGCGTGAGGGGACAAGCAGACAAGCGTTGCGGGTGTGGTGTGACGTTTCTAGGGCAGAGTATGGCAGCGTAGGGTAGAGTCAAGACCAGGCTGCCGTACCGTGGGCGCCACCCAACGGGTGTAAGTACGCACGAGTTCAATCTTTCGCCCTTTCTGGCAGAGGTAAATGGGTTGCGTGCGAAAGACACAATTGCGGCAGATAGCTTTTGGGTGCTGAAGGCGTTGCTTTGTATGAATGCACAATCACCATTTTAACGCCCTGGTTTCCTGTATGTAGACCCTTGAGCCCACGGCTCGTACACGGGTCGTTGCACTTGCGGAGGGGAGAACCCTCGCCGCGTAGCACTGACTGACTCAGTTCAATTTGCCTGTTGGCAGCACCTGGCCTCCCAGGTTCCAACGTGGAAGTGGCGGCTAGCGCTGTCGTGTCTGCCCAAACCCGCCTGTGTTCGGATGCGGTGCTGCACCAGCTGCTGACAAGTGCATGCGTACCCAGCTCAGCTGTTTTCGTTCTGGCGTGCATGGACTCAGATGTGGCATGCAACCCCAAGCGTCATGTGAAGCGTGCACTGCTTTACACGTACCATCAAGGGGAATACTGATTGCAAGGAGGTCTGTGCACGCACTATTGGCCTACAGCCCCACACGCAACAACTTACGGTAGCCTTTAGAGGTACCGGAACATGGAGCCTTGCATAGCGCACCTTCTTTAGACCACAAAGGCCACGACAATATCAACGACCGACGCCAAATTACCGGGCACCACACCAATTTACTAAGCATTTTATTCGCATACCGTACGCCTGCTGGCAGCACGGTCTGCTGGAGGGCTCGGGCACCTCACAGCTGGCCACGCGAGCCAACAACACCATCCCAATCCGGAGCGCATTATTTGCTCCTTTCGAACCGCAATGACACACCGCACTTAAGCAACACGAAATTGGCAAGCAGCACCCCCTTAACGCTGGGCCTGATCAATCAAAAGCCGTCAGCGCCATACACACCAACCCATTAACAGGGGATGACAACAAGCGTCCGGCAGAGCGACTACACTTGTAACCGTCTGCATTAATCATGAAAGGCATTCGGGTTGTGTATCTGCAAGAGCGCCTCACAAAATCGTTCCTATTCCATGCATCATGCCCTGCCACAGCACCTACGCCACAACCTTTCGCACCAAACCGCCCGTCAGGCACCTGCGGTAGCCGACGGGTGCACGAATGTTGGTGCAAGCAGCCTGTGGCAGTTCCTCCCACCCACCAGTCCTCGAGTCTTCACGCATCACGCACGCCATTGCCCTTGCGATATAACTATACTTGAGGCATCTGCAAAATGAACCATATCGTTGCCGCCTGATCCTCTGCAGCTCCAGGAAGCCAGGAGCGGGACAGCTCCAAACCACCAACACGCGTAGGTCTCATCTGCAACCCTCACTGCTAGGATAAAAGGGAGGAAAGTAAAGGCTCTTGGCCTCATAGCCGCCAACACAGCGACCACCACCACTACGGTACTCACCACCAGTTGAGTTCAGGGGAGCATGCTGCAGTCCGGCACCCTGACCAGTGCCAGACTGGCAGCACGGTGTCTCCATTAAGCATAGTGCCACACCGCTGGCATAGCCATCACCCACCAACATTGTTGTGCACGCAAACTTCTTGTACGCACATTGGCCACCCACGCGCATAGAAGCCTTCATTTCCGTGTTCGCCATACAATTTCACACTTCCAGGCTAGAGCACTCAGTCTGGGAGACCTACCTCAACTACAAGACTGCAACATGCGACGGCACTGAATAAGGGGATAAAAGGGATTAGGTGAGCACGCCGACACACAACGTATTTTCGTCCTGCAGGGGGCGCACGGCGCCGGCTGGACGTGTGCCATCAGCCTTGCAAAACTGAACGGCACTCCCATGCGTGTACGACTGGCAAGTGACGCTCGTACATGGAAGCATTTACGCGGCCGTACGTTAGGTGCCATGCTACTTGCGACGTGCTGCGTCATCTGCTCATTCATCATTAAACCTCAGAGTGGGCCAGCTATGTCTTAACAAAATAACGCCGAACTTCGTCCACGGTGCGGCCTGCCGCTTAAAGGTCAGGCAAGGCCCGTTCATATTCCTGAAAACCCGTAAACGCGTGCTTGCCACCCGTTCCCGACACTTCCTTTCCACCACCCAAAACCGAACGCTTGCAAACAGCTTCATGCACGTACGACTGATCAACTCCCCCGGATCCCACGCAAACATGCCCCGTTCCCAGCAAAAAGCTGTCCCACGTAATGAACTAGCAACTCACACACCCACATCGCCCACACCCCTGTCACCCATCTCAGGTAGCCTTTCCACCGCACCAGCAAGACAGCAGCCAGCTGCCCATTCCGGCCCGCACGCCAACCCCGCGCACCCCCGCCCCCGCCCCCGCCCCCGCCCCCGCCCCCGCCCCCGCCCCGGCCCCCGCCCCCGCCCCCGCTCCATCCTGGGCCACGCCCCCGGTCCCAACGCCAATGCCGCCGCTGCCAGCCGCCGTCTCTCCACCCCCTACCGCACCTACCACGCCTAAAACACCTGCTTCTGCCCCTTCCGCGCCGTCCTGCCGGGCGCTGCTGGACCTAGAGGACGCCGCTGCCTGCGTCCTGGCGCTGCCGGTCCGCGTGGAAGGCTGCAGCTCCCCCGAGTTGCCCTCCTCCGTCAGCGCAGCAAGGCCACACGGCATTGGCTGCTGCTGCTGCTGCTGTTGCGCCTGGTCAGGGTCGTACACTTGCGGCTGCGCCGCCAGCGACGCAAAGATTCCGCCCGTCGGCAGACGAGCGACAGACATACCACCACCACCAGCTGCGGCCGCCCCCATGGACCCACTGCCACCCGGAGCCACCATGCCGGCCACCCCCCCAGCCACTAGACCGCCGCTTTCAGCAATGACAGGGTCCTTGGGACGCGAGGTGCCGAATGCAACCAGAGCACCGCCTGGGGGTGCCACCCCGCCGCCGCTGGCGCCGGTGTGCTGCTCTGCCGTGTGTCCGGGAGCATGTCCGCTATCCACCACCCCCGCACTCGAATGTCGCCGTGTCAGGAAGCTGCTGGTAGACCAGTTGTTGATGCTGCCTGTCATGGTCGTGGCTCTGGAGGAATCGGGCGGGCCCAGGTGCGATGACTCGGTGCTCGTGCGCCTGCCGTACGCCAGCCGTGCCTGGAAGCTGGAGGCAGCTGCGGCTGCGGCTGCAGCGGAGACAGCGGAGGAGGCTGGGGCGGCTGGTGGCCCTGCGCTTGTGGAGGCGTGGAGGCTGGAGGCGGATGTGAGCTGGTGGCCTTGGGTGTTGGAGGCGGCGGAGAAGGACTCTGAGAGGGTCGCGGAGGGGGGCTGGGGTAGGGCGGTCCATGCGGCGGGGGCACCTAGGCGGCGGAGGTGCGGCACCAGGTGCGGTTCCGGGAGAGGCTGCGGATGCTGCTGCAGGGGCTGTGACCGCTCTGCATAGCGTGCGACAGGCCCTGCTGGGATGCTGACGGACAGCGATGTGGAGATGCTTGGGTAGGAGGCCAGGCTGGATGTGGGCGCTAGAGGCTGGCCCGGCTCATCAGGGTCTGCAGCCACCGCAGCGGCAGCCGCCACCGTTGCAGGCGAAACAGCCTCGCCCAGGGGCGGTAGCGGCACGGAGGTAGGGCCAAGACCTAGGGCGGCTGCAGGGGGTAGCTCTGGAGCCGCCGCAACGGGCCCCCTGGGTTCAGACATCAGGGAGGTACATACGCTGCTGGCCCCCCTGGAGTTGCCAGCTGCTCCAGCGGCCAGCACAGCGGTCGGCCCCTGTCCCATCGTTCTTGCCAGGGAGTCCGGCCCCGACTGCGGCTGCTGCCGACGCGAGGGCGGCCCCGCATTGGAGCTACCGGTAGCCACCTCCTGCTGTAGCGCCGAGCGGATAAGCCGCGTTCCAAAGAGCCGACGCTCGGGGTCTGTGGGCGCAGAGGCCAGCTGCAAGGTCCGCCGGAAGCCTAGCATGCGTTCGCCGGTGCTGGTAGCGCTGCCCAAGCCCGCGCCGCCTGACAGTGTTGCGACGGCACCACCTTCGCGTGCTGCTGTGGCTAGATCGTACGCAATGCCGCTCCATGGCGAGAAGAACTCGGCGGGGCTCTCGAGGTGCTGCGCGGTGCTGTGGTGTGACGCCGCGTCCACGTCCGCAGTGGCCTCTGCGACAGCACCCCGAACGCAAACCAGGAGCAGCACAACATCGTTGCACGGTTGCCGAATGTACAGTTTAATACGACAGCAATGTGGCACATGGTGGAAAACGAGCTGCGGTATTCAGAGCTTATACGGAGCCTGTCCGAAGCTCACAAGACAGCAAGCAGAGGCACAAGCTCCACATGGCATTGGCCAGCACGAGCAGCTCCTGACCGACCGCATCGCAAGCGGCCTACGCGCTCGACACGCCCGACCCCCCCTGGCAGGCGCCCAAAGCAACCATTCCCTCTGCGCACCTGGCTTGACGGCGACCATCTCGCCCTCCATATTGGACAGCAGCTGCTGCCCCGTGAGCTGCAGCAGGTGGCTGTGCACACGCGGCGTGGGGCGCGGCCGCAGCTGCTGCCTGTGCGAGGCGTGCAGCGCGCCCAGGTGGTCGTGCTGGAAGGCCTGCTCGAAGGCGGACACGGCGGGCATGCCCACGGGGGAGTCCTGCAGCCGCAGGGTGGGGGCCTGGGGGCAGGCACCGGGGAGTGGGGAGGGACGAGGGGTTTGGCGGTAGGACGGCGAAGCAGCCGGTCGCAGGGGGACGAGGGGGTGGATTGGAGCCAGGAGCATGACGCAAGAAGCAGACCGGCGCACTTTGTGGAGTTAGATGCACTGTGAGCATGCAGGTACATGACAACACGATATTTAGGTAGGACTTTTGTTGGTTTTCTATGGGCCTTGGGACTTACGTCGTCGTTCCATGTGGTACGCTGGTGGAAGGGGTTGGGTGCAGCGGTCCCCGAGGCGGCGTCTAGGACTGCGCGCAGCATGCTCCGCCGCAGTGCTTGGCCCTCGCCGCCAAGGGTCTGAACAGCCGGCCTCTGCAGCTGCAGCAGCGCTCCATCAGCTTGCCGACGCTGCTGCTGTTGTTCTTGCTGCTGCTGCCACTGCTCGGGCCCCTCGGTCGGCTCCCGTTGCTCCCCCTCCCTGTCTTGCCCCGTGGCTGTGCCCGCAAGGGTCGTAAAGGGGCTCTCCGGGCGCATGGCATCCCACACCTTCGCCGGCCTCGCAACTCTTTGCGCAGTAGCCTGTCCCCTCCGCGCTACTGCCTCAGCCATCCTTGCCTCCGCCCCCGGCTCCGCCTCCGCCGCCAGCACCTGCTCCAAAATCAGTTCGGCCAGGCCGCCCCTCGCCCCCGGCTCCGCCAAACTCACGGGTTCAGTGTCATCCAGGTTAAGCAGCTGCACCAGTCCCTTCAGAGGGCCCATGCTATCAAGCGCGCCGGCCCCGTTGCTACCTGCTGCAGGGCCGAGCCGCCCTGCAGCCCCCCGGCCACCAAAGCGCAGCCCCCCGACACCATGGGGAACGGCCCTGGAGCCCAAGCCCCCCTCCGTTTCCATGAGGAACAGCCGCGGCAGGGACCTCGCGTGCTGGTTGCGGCCGCGTTCGTCGCTGCTCGTCCCGGCTGCGCTCTCGCTGCCGAGGGCGCCAATGACAACGCCCGTGCCGCCGCCGCTGCCCCCTGCCTCGCTGCTCGCCACGGTGGCGATGGCCGGCCGGGCCCTGTCGGACGCCGGCCTCAGGACCAGCTCGTACCGTACCTCCGACTCCACCACATCGCTGCTGCCCCTGTGAAACTGCCTGCGCCCCCGCGTAGCCGCCCCCTGCGCCTGCGGGGCTCCGTGCGGCTGCATGAGGCCCCTAGCGACCTGCCGCAGGCTGGGCTGACCCACGGGTCGCGACGCCGAGGTCGCGGCGGCCTCACGCGCGTCGCTGACACGCTGCTGTGCCCAGCTCCCCACCCCGTGGGCCTCGGAGCGCATCGACGAACATACAGCGCTATTCCGACTGGCCATCCCAGACTCAGGCACTGGCACAGTGAGCTGGGTTGTTGCCTGCAGTGCCAAATCGGCCTGCGACAGGTCCTGCTGGATGCCGCTGTCGCCCATCTCCTGCATGGCCATGTCAGGTACTGGCCCGTCCGTCGCGCCCTCGCCTGCGTCCTGCACACTCCCTGCCCCCTCCGGCCTGCTCCCATCCTGCCGCGTAGCCTTTTGCTGGTCGTGCACACTTCCCCGCTCCCCTCCCTGCCCGTCAACCAGGTGCTCCTGCTGCTGCTGCTCTTGCTCCTGCCCCTCACCCCGCCGCTGCTGCTCGGCGCCCCCGCTCCGCTCCAGCGCGCGCCCGCCCTGCCCAGCCACCGCTGCACCCGCCGAGCTGTCGTACAGCCCCTCCAGGGGAGTCCCCGCCACCAACAGCCCCACGTCCCCCATCCACGCCATGCTCAGCAGCTCCCCCGCCGTGGGCCGGCGTGCGGGGTCCAGCTGCAGGCACGCGTCCAGGAAGCTGAGCAGCGCGGGGTCGTCCAACGACCCCAACCGCCGCCGCAAAGGCCGGCCCCGGGGCGGCACGGCTAGGTTTGCCATGTGCGGGCTGTGCTCCGCCGCAGCCTGCAGCATGTGGTCCGGCAGCGGGCCGAAGCAGCGCATGATGCGCCACAGTTGATCGAGGGAGGAGCTGCCGGGGAGCAGGGGCAGGCCGGTGGCCAGCTCCGCCACAGTGCAGCCCAGCGCCCAAATGTCTGCAGGGGTACCGGGGGGGGGCAAACGGGGAACTGAAAGAGGAATTGTGAGGAGTCTGAGAACGTGGTGAGCACCCGTTAAGGAGCAGCAAGGTGCAGCAAGGTGAAGGGTTTTCTGCGTCCCATGTCGACAAAAAAGGCGTAGTACGCCCCTGTGACCGTACCTGCTGCTGGCCCGTAGTCAAGGCCAAGGAGCACCTCCGGGGCGCGATACCAGCGTGTGACGCGGTAGCCTGTGAGCGGCCCCTCCGCGCCGCCGTCCTCCTGTGGCACCCCGCCAGCGCCGTACCCCGTGTAGGCTAGGGATGCGCCGGAGCGCGGCCTTTGCTGCTCCTGGCCGTCCAGCGAATGATGCTGCTGCGAGGGCATGTGCCCCGGTGCACGCTCGTGCTGGTCGTCTTGCCGCCGAATGTGGGCGCTGTGGCGGCTGCGATGGTGGCCCTGGCGCGTGCTGGGTCCGCTGCGGTGGTGCTGGCGGTGGCCGTGGCGGCCGCCATTGTAGAAGCGCGCAAAGCCGAAGTCGCACAGGCGCACCACGCCCTGGTTGGTCAGCAGCACGTTGGCGGGCTTGACGTCCCGGTGGATCACCTGCGTAGGGAACAGAAAGATGGCGCGTGTGGAGCGGAACAGGTACAAAAACTAGGCAGCTTGGCAACAGGGATGCCATGTGGGGCGTCGCCGGCGGCGTGTCCCAGTTTGGGCACACGTCAAGCGTGCTGCAGCGGTAAGGGCGGGCAGCATATGGTGCAGCATGCGTGCTGTACCTGGTTTTCGTGCAGGAAGCGCAGCGCGTGGCACAGCTGCCACGTGGCGGTCTTGACGTCGCGGAGGGGCAGGCCCTGCGGGTGGGCCTGCAGCTCCCGGTGGGCACAGCGCTCCACCAGCTCGAACACCAGGTACAGGCGGCCTGGGGTGGGGGTACGCGTAAAACGCGAGAAACCGTGTGGGGTGGGGGAGCAGGACAGGGGAGGGCCGTGGGTCACGGCAGGATGGGAGGGAGGGAGGGGCGAGGGGGATGGTGGATTGGTGGGCTTGGTGCAGTGGGCAGTGGTGCTGGGCACCATGTGCGTTCCTGATGAGGGATTTGGGATCCGCGGATGCTGTCAGTCTTCTCACGGATGTGGTGTGGATCACGATTGGCGCCATGCTGGGGAGGATCTTGTCGCATAAGAGTACGTTGGCCGTGAATCGCTGGGCAGGTCTGCTGCTTACCGCTGGTCCGTCCCCGGAAGGCGTCGAGCAGCCGAACAATGTTGGGGTGCCGGCCGCTTACGTGCTGTAGCACCCGGAGCTCCCGAGCCGCCAGCCGCTCGCACTGTTGGAAGGAGGGAACGGAAAGCATTGTCACACCACACCCTCCTTCTGTTTGCTTCGTGTGCAAGGGTCCTGCAACACTGCGGCTGCCTCGGGGGTGCACCAGAGTTGGCTACGTGAACAGAAAAGGGTGCCTGTTGTTGCGGTTCGCAAGGCGTACAGTGAGTCCATAAAATAGATGAATAAAAAAGGCTTCAGGTCGTGAGGCGGGGAAGTAAAGGGGCGACCGCGCGTCAAGGACGGGCAACCTCCTACAGCCGCAGCTGACGACAGGCCGCGTGCGGCTGTTGCGGCTCTAGCAACATCCCCAGACAAACTGAGCTTATGGCCTTTGTATACTTGCCTCATTGTCACCAGCCGAGTGCTTTAGGGCCTTCACAGCGACTGACTGCGGGCCCTCGGCGTAGCAAAGGCATTGCACCACCGAACCATACGCGCCTTCGCCGAGGTTTGATACAAACGAGAGACCTGAGGGCAGAACGATAAATCCAATCCAAGCATTGCACTGGCCCGCGGACCAAATACTGCAGTCCAGAGGAGTGTCTCCAGAACAGCGGTTGATGGCGCCCCTCACCTTCTAGATCCATCGCACGGCCACCATCAGCATCGGTAAATATGTGACGGCGACCAGCAGCGGCCGTCGGCGGCAGGCACGCTCGTCCTAGCCAGGGACTTCAAGACTTGAAGAACCCTCTCCCGCGTTTGACCATGATCTCAATAGATACCTTACATGCTCGAGAAAGTAAATGTTTCACACTAAGGAAAGCCGGTATGGGCCCTGGGGTTGGAGGTTCACTGGAGCGGGGTGTGTGGTGCGCAAGGACAGCCGCACGGCCGCGCGGTGTCAAGTCAATGTGAAAGCATATGCTGTGTTTACTATTGAAAATTATGAGTTACTTGCAGCACAAAATATCTGCCAGTTGAGATTTGCACCTGTGGCACCAGGACAACTGCAAGTTGCGTAAGGCGTGCAAGTGCGTAAGGCAAATGCCGGTAGTCTCTGTATGAGGATTACGTTAGTGTTTGCATGAGTAGCGACAGTGTACAATTCGCCTGCTGTTTCCGGCAAACGAATGTGGCGCTCGGTGCCCAACCTGATTGCCGCAGCTCCGCCGGCTAGGCGCGTGGACCTCCCTGCAGCAGCCTCCCTCGGCTCCACCCCCTCCGGCTCCACCATCACCACCCATTGCCTTGCACCTCTCAAGCCTGACCAGCCTCCAGCACCCACCTCCAGCCTGGCCTTGTACCCAAGCACCTCCACATCGACGCGAGCATGTCTTTTCGGGCGGGCTCGGTAAGGGCTCGGTAAGGGCCCAGGGCTCACAATGCGCCTAACGCGTGGCTTTTCGCATGTTGGAAGGGCCTTTCGTGATGTTGGTCGGTCTCTTTAAGGGCCCAGGGCTCACAATGCGCACTGATTCCCGTGCGACCCCGCCTGGGCTTGTGTGGCCCTGTGGCTCTCTTGCTCCTGGATGCGGATGCCATCCGAGATGGGTAACGACAGCGACCGCGCCACCTGGCTTTTACTCACATCCGCAGACGCGCTTGCACTGCCACTTCACTGCCCCCACCTCTGCCTGAACGACGACCGGACCGCCCGCATGGCAGCGAAGAGCCCGTAAAGCAGCTCTGTATCCTCTATCCTGCTGTATCTGTTGTCCATCAATGCAGCAAACCGCTTCAGCCAAGCTTCCACCATCTTCCACATCTCATACTTCCTAATGCCCATAATGGCGCGGCCATGCCGATGGATACACAAAGTACACCACAGGGGTGCCGGTCTAGGCCACCATGGGCTTGGGGTGTTCTCCTGTGCCCTGGTGTCCACCATGGGACAAACCACACCAGCATTGTCGTAGTGCTGCTAGGCTGGTGGTGCTGATTCCGTTCGGCTTTGCCGCAGCCAAGGGGCCAACAGTCCTTCCATTTGCACACACTCCTTTGCTTCCGTTTCGTAAGCTGTAGGCTATGAAGGGCTGCGTGGGCCACAGGAAGGAATCAAGGAGGCTCGTTGAAAGCCTTTCCGACACGTGCCGCCCTGTAGGAGCTCAAGTGCGTCCTGCTGAAGGTGGAAGGAGGCAACTTACAACGGTCGCCACTCACAACCAACAGACGCTGACCGCCAATGAACGCTCAAGTGATGTCTTGAGCCTGATTGCCAAGCGGTTGCAAGCTCATGCAACACCAGCCACCAGATCAGCCGCTTAGCGCTCCACAACTAGTGAGCGACTATGAGCACATAAAAGATCAACATCATACAAGTGAAACTCACGACAAACAGGTGACTGAACGGAACTACGTCCGCAGTAACTATGCCGTCGGTGCGGCAATTGAAACAACCCACACATGCTCACGAGCGCGCACAGCGGGCAGGCCAGAACCAACCGGCGCGCATAAGAAATCAAAGGCAGAAAGGATCCGGACTGATGCGGGTGTTGGCGAGATACGCGCCGGGATGCACGCAACCAGAGGGCGCCAGCCATGCGCAGGCAACAAAACGCCACGCACATAGCAGCCGATACCCCGTTGGTGCCGGTGATTCTGATGTGCCGGGATAAGGAGCGACGTACCCTACACGTGCATCGAATAAACAAACACATTGGTGCGCAGCCCAACCGGCTGTAGCAAGGGCCCCCACCAACTGGATAGGTGCCAAGCACCGGGTTCGTAGAGCGGCGGCTACAAGCCGCCGAGGCGTTGCCTACGGTTTCATGCATGTAGTACCAACCTGGTACCACTGCTCTACTAACGAGGCCAATGCACGAGCTTCGGACCATCAATCGCTTCCACCAATCCAGTGGCACGCCAAACGCCTACACAGACACACGCGTGAGACTGCTTGTCCAGTCGGCCGTAAACGAGCAAGGATTCTACCACAGGTGCTCCTCCACAACGGAACGCACGAAAGCCGCTACACCCCAGCTCGTACCGACGTTTGAGTAATACCAACCACTAATGCGTGTCCAAAACCCATGCCACGTATCCCCAAGTACAAAACACCACATCAAAGGCAGTGCCAGTTTTTCACAACAACCGTCCAACACAGTTCCGAACCCATTTAGAGCGCTTTGAAATGAGTAAACCAGTAGGAGCGACGCTCTGCCCTCGCACGGAGCTGTAATAAAAGCGTCTTGTAACACCGCGTAAAACATCCTAGTAGCAACGCCATGTCTCATGGCACAGAAGCAGCGCAAGTTGGGCATATACTTACGGCATAAATAGGAAATACGCAAACTTAATCCCGGACACACCGCATGTGCGCTCTCTCAGTTGTAAAACAGTGCGCAACAATGCTGGGCATACCTGCACCGTAGCACCTCATTATTAGCCATCTGACACTTTCTAACACACGTAGGTGCGCTCACGTTGTAACCGTGAATGCCAGGGCAGCTTCCGCACCGCGCAATGGCCGAATTATTGCAGTCCACACGTCCCCCTCATACCTCCATATCACGGCTGGGCGCAAAGCAACACCGCAGCTTGGCGATGATGGATTGCACGGGTGAACGCCCCTGGTCTGCACCCCCGCCGACATTCGCAACCACCCGCCCGCTGGCGTCACGGCTACGATAGCTTCCGTACAATCCCGGCTGCGCGCCCACAGCCGTTGCACCGCCGTAACCCACTCCGCTGCCACCACCGCCGCTGCCGCCGCCGCTGCTGCTGCTGCTGCTGCTGCTGCCGTCCCCGCTCCGTGACTGCATGTCCAGCTCAGGCAGCTGCGTTGGCGGGCGGTCCGCAGACGGCTCCACATCTTCCGACCTCCTGGACCCCGCCCGCCCCGCCCCACGCGACCACGCCGCGCCACGTGTCCCTGCCGACGACCCCGTGGCCCTGCTGCTACTCCCCGCCGCGCTGGCGTCCTGCGACAGCCTGCCCCCGCGCTCCTGCTGCTCGCTGCACTCCTGCAACGACGGCAGCGGCCACGCCGCCGTCGCCGCCGCCCCCGCCTCCGACACCTGCTGCGAGTACACCTTGTAGGACCTGCTGCCCTGCTGCTGCATCTGCAACTGCGTGAAGCTGCTGCTTAGCTGCTGCTGCTCCAGCTCCGTCGCGCTGATGCCCTGCCGCTGGAACGCGGCGTGGCCGTCCAGAGACGACGAGGAGCTCGCGGGGCCCGGGAGCGGACCCGTGTACGCGCGCATTGCGGTAATCCCGTGCCCGGACATGCTCAACGTCGTAACGCCCGCGGATGGCGGCGGGCTGGCGGCGCTCCCGCCCACCAGCGGCACGGGTCCGGAGCCGCCAGGCAGCACGGGGAAGGCGGCCAATGGGTCGCTGTTCCACCCGGGGATTATGCCAGAGTGGCTGCCCGAGGGGGCGTCTGTGCTGCTCCTGCGTATGGCGTTGCCGCAGCTCTCGTGCGACTGCGAACCGGTGGATGTTTGGGGGTCCGTGGCGGCCGGCGCACCCTGCGACGACGGTCCCGAAGGGGCGTATGCCGTGTACGGCAGCGCGGAAAGAATCGCTGACCCATGGGTCGTGGACGCCACGGGGAACGCGTACGTCGCGGGGCCACCCGCGGGAGCCCCGGGTGAAACATGCCCTGCCTGGGCCTGCGACCCATGGGTCGGCTCCAGTGGGGCGTCCGAAGCGGACCGCAGCGGTGCAACCATCATCGCTGCGGGACCTAAGCCCTGAACCAGTGCATGGGCCCGGGGGGCAACATCCGGTAAGATGGTGGCTGAAGCGGACGCAGCTCTCCGCGGCGGCGGCTGTGGCGCTGGCGCCTCTGTTGGTTCCGAGCCGTCGCACTGCGGCTGCCGCAGCTGGCGGCGCGGCGCGGCGCCCGCCGCCGGCGCGTTCCCAGGCCGTGATGCAGCTGGCGGCCCCTGGGCGCCCGGGGGCCTGCTGTACAACTCCACGTGGGCTGGCGTGTACAGCTGCGCGAGAGCAGTGCCCACGACCAGGCGCCGTACGTCCGCAAAGTACGGCAGCGCGAGCAGCTCGGCTGCGCGCGCCCGCCGGCGGGGGTCCAGCTGCAGGCAGGCGTGCAGCAGCTGCAGCAGGTGCGGGTCCTGCAAGTGTGCTAGCCGCTGCCGGAGCGTGGGCCCCATGCGGTGCGCGGAGGCGGCGAGAGAGTCCGTGTAGCCGGGTGGTGGTGGGGAGGACGTGGCGGAGGGGCTGCTGTTGGTGGGTGTGAGTGTGGAGCTCGCAGGTGACTCGTCGCTGGGTGCTGTCATGTGGGTCGGCAGGGGCCCCAACAGCACGATCTGGCGGGCCAGCTGGTCGACAGAGGAGTCCCCTGGCAACAGGGGGTGGCCCAGGGCCAGCTCCGCGATGGTGCAGCCGAGCGACCACACGTCTGCGTGGGTTAGCAGTGTGGACAAATACGGGTGTGGGAAAGGGATTAGGGTGCACAATTACTGCGAGTGCCAACTAACTCAGTACATAGCTGGAACGAGCGCGATGGCAAAATTAAAGCCCAGGAGACTGCTGTAGCTATCGTCTAGGGCATGAAAGCATGTCAGCGTGTCATGGGTGAGGGAAGAGGCTGTGGGAGCGCCCCGAAGCCTCATATGTGGGGCAAAACACATAGTGCAGGGGCCACGGTGGCAGGCGGACCCAGGAGCGACAGTGCATGCTGTTGCAGCGGTGCGAATGCGAGCCCGTGCGCACTAAGGACAGGTTCAATCGGCCATTGCCGCCTAAACCGATGGGTGCGCGTACGGCCCACCTGCCGCTGTGTCATAGGGGAGCCCCAGCAGCACCTCCGGAGGGCGGTACCACCTGAGGATTAAAGGTACAAAGTGCACTTAAAAGGCCAGGAAGATAAAAAGCACCGGACAACGACTAGAGCAAGTCGAACGAAGATTTGCGACCGCTACCGCGGAGCAGAGGTGCAGGGCGCACCCTGCCCAGGACCTTACAAGGGCAGGGTGCGGCCGGGCACTTCACACAGCCTGCGTGTGCGCCATGCCCACAGTCCCAAGCCAAGCATTCAACCCATCCACCGGGTCCAAGGCAGGCAATACGACCCACCGGCTGATCTGGTAGCTTGAGACATCGTCACCGCCGGCGCCAGGAACGTTGCCGCCCACCGCTACACCCCCTCCTGCCCCTGCTGCTGCTGCTGCTGCTGCCCCCGCCGCCAGCATTCCATCGGGCCCCTCCACCCCCGGACCAGACGGCTGCCGCTGCGGCTCCTGTGCTGTGTTGGACCGGGAGGTCAGGGGCGTGGGCACCGTCGAGGGCGACAGGAACCTGGAGCAGCTGAAGTCGCAAACGCGCACCACGCCTTGGTTGGTGAGCAGCACGTTGGCGGGCTTGACGTCCCGGTGGATTATCTGAGGAGTAGCACGGCACACGACGAACGTCCATTTAATTGCATTAGCAGTTGCTGCCTTAGGCAATCACCCCGCGTGAGTGACCCGGACCCCTGCCCCGAACCCGGACAGGTGCCGGAACCTGGTCATGCTGTCGGGGCCGGAGGCTTCCGGCAAGCCTCCGGCCGTCGGCCCCAACGCCACTCCCTCACAATGACACACTGCCGTACGAGCGTGCCCCGTACCCACGTTGTTGCTGTGCAGGAAGGCCAGCCCGTGCACCAGCTGCCATGCCAGCACCTTGACCAGGGGGCCGGGCATGCCGCCAGGGTGGCGCCGCAGCTCGGTGTGCAGGCAGCGCTGGCAGTACTCCATCACCTGCAGGAGCAAGGGGAGAGCGAAGGCGCAGGCCCCCGTGTACGAGTGCTGTAACGAGTTGTAAGCATGGACGGAGGTGGCCAAGCTGAGTGCGTCAGCTTCCCGCAGAGCGATAACAGGTAGCAGCTGGCGGCCGGCTCACCAGCGTGAGGCGGCCGCTGGCGCTCTGGTAGGCGTCGTACAGCCGTACGATGTTGGGGTGGCGGCCTGTGACCGTCGCATGCACACGTGCCTCGCGGCGGGCCAACCGCCGCATCTGCAATCGTGGCATGGGGCGCGGCGCAGAGGGCGACAGGCAGGGGGTGTAACCCATGAGGTCTGGCTTGGGGCTGCAAAGCGGCCAGTTACTAGGGAAGCGCGTACGGGAGATGGAGGTGCATGCACGTCAGGGCAAGGAGATCACAGGCCCGAAAGGCGTGCTTCATATTGTATTGGCCAGCTGCACGGGGAGCGATACCGTTGGAGCGGTGGTGGAACGGGGCTCAAAAGGAGGCTGCGCAGCGCCCGTAGGACCCCAGAGCAGGTGGACTGCATGAGCTGCTTGTGACAGTGTGTGGACTGGTATCAACTGTTGAGACGGATCCAAGCCAGCGGCCGATAGCGCCCGGAAATGAGACTGGCAGGCAAGGACGACGTTTCGCACGTTTCGCACGTCTTCGCACCGAGAGCTTCGTCCAGACACACTGTCAAGCGGGGCCGGAAACGCTTCATCTATGGATTTGCCTTACGCCATGGAGACAGTTGATGGTGCTTAACGCTGCGAAACGCGCTCCCGTCGGCTCGTGTTCCCAGTTCCCGTTTCCGATTAGCGGCGCCGAGAGGTTGTTCACTCCCTCTATCCCGCATTGTGTATTTCATTAAGCGATTGTGTGTCGTTGCCACATTCGGTTCGCTTCGCAGAGATCGCAGAGAGCAGAGTGGACTGACCCTTGAGATTGGGCCCCCCCGCTCCACAGGGAGGCGGTAGGCTCTTGACAAAGGCATGCACGCAGCGATGAGCCTCTGATGCAAGTCGCGTATATCGGTTTTTTCCCACTTCCGGCACCGCGACAGCCCAAAAGCTCGCTTTGTCATAAGACGGCTCTCCTTTCCTGTAACTGGTCGCGCATGATAGTATCGACTTACGATCGCATCGTGTGGAGATCTGTAAACCTTTAGCGCGACCAGCCGCTCTCCTGCAGTGCCTTCCCAAGCTGCCGCATCTCCGGTCGCTTGGACTGCAAGGTAACAGTGTGAATAGCTGCCTTCCCCAATACTTGCGACAACTCGTAGCAGGGCCTGCGAAAACAGCAGATGTCAGTCAGATGTCATCCTTATGCTGACGACCGGGAGTGGGCCGGCTGCCGACCATTGGACTTGCCCAGCTGCGTCCAGCAGAAAAGCCAGTCCTAAGGAACGGAGGGGGCGCGGTGGCCTCTTGCGTCTGTGCTCGACATGACTCGCCTGCCTCGCTCCTTGCCGCCGGGCCTCCATGCCCTAATACTTGCATATAGGCGTCCCACACATTGTGTATACAACGCCAGGAAATGGGCATACACTTTGGTGACAGGCTTGCCTACTGTTAACCGTTTTACACCCATTCTGCCATGGCCACTGCGGGGCGGACCCTGACGCGCAAACTCCGTTTCCTAGGCCCATCATGCCCATCATGCGTAATAGCAGCAGGCCTGGAGGTGAGATTGGTGCACAAGATAAGCACGGTCGCGCGCCATACCCTTCCGACGTCGCACGCGTGCTGCGTCGCAGTTGTGTTTGGAAAGCAGTCGTACCAGTCCTCTTACCACTGCCCCGTGCAAAACCTTGGCGGCCTGCGGACTGCAGGCGAAATCAATCTTGATTTCGCCTTGGATGAACTGGACGTACACGTGTCCGCCGGTCGCTCCGCCACTCTACGTATCTGATTACCTAGAACCTGCCTCCCATATTGCAGCGCGTCGAGAGGAAAGGCGGCATAGGCACACATATGCAAATCACGGCAGCTGCAGCCGCACAACGGCAGCCGGGACCGGGGCGATTGCCTTACCAACGCCGCCTTACCCCAGGGTGCAACGAGCGGCATACCGTACGCACCTTGCGCCCGGAGACACACCTCCAACAATAGACAGTTACAAGCTACAGGCACATCCTGTTGGCCGCTGACAGTAAGCACACCCTGCGTACTACCGGTAGCCCCCCCTGCGTGCAAGGCGCTACCTCCCTGCGTGCGACACGTCAGCCCACCGCACGAGCTGCGCTATCTGCCTGATTGCCACTGTCATCGACGCCGTACCACCGCTTCAACAGTCGTGCAGAAGCAGCAGTACCGGTACGCATATATAGAAACTATGCCAAAGCCGGCACGTACGCAATGCTGCAGCCAGTCCTTTGGTAAATAGAACGCAAGCCGCAGCGCAGCCAGGCACAGGTGCTTCCGCTTGGCTGGGCTGCCAACGACCAAGCGGCAAGCGCTGCCCTCACCCTCCACGTCTTCAGGCCGCTGGGCAAGACAGCCGCGCGCTGGACCAAGCCACGTCATGGCGCCACAGGGCGGCGCCCGGTCACCAAAAGCTTCGCCGTACGACGGTACGAAACGGTACGGGTCTGGTCAGTACTGCGTGCCGATGGACCCCAGGTCACCAGCCAGTGCGGCATCGTAGTTGGCGCTCACCTGCGGCAGCAGGACACAGCCGCACAACACGGTACGGCATGTACGGGAGTAAACCTGAGTAAACCCGCACACGGGAACCCTGTGCCGGTGCCCTGAACACTGGACACGCGTGCCACTTCCGGTAGGAGGAGGGTTTACAGCGGCGGGACAGGCTGTGGCTGATGGCTGGGGAAGGCTTGCAGGTGTCGGATGTACAGCGGGGGCGGAGAGCCACGTGCATGACGGCATGAGCCACGTGCGTGAACGGCACGGTGCAGGGCATGTACTGCTTGTGATGGGAGAAACTGCAGTGTCCTGGAGTAGCGAGGGAGCACCCACGAGACGCAACGCGGGGCCGACGGCCGGGGCACCGTGTGGGCAGGGCGGCAGGCACTGAGGTGGTGCTTAGCTGCTTCACGTGCTGACTCCCCGTTCAGCGCAGCGTTGCGGACAACATGCTACCTAGCGCACCCATTCGCGCTTCAATTGTCCCTCTCAGCTCCCCCGTCGCGAATGGTACGTTTGGCGACACCAATAAACCAAAGCAATTGCTCACCTGCGCCCAGTTAATGATGTACAGCCAATCGGACGTGTAGTCTGCCCGTTTGGGGCCGTGCCTGCATGTCATCAGGAACGACATCGATGAATTGGAACCCATCTAAAATAACAATATGCAACGACATGCATACCGTAATGCATGCAGAGAGCGTCGGTGAAGAGGCAGGGGAACGCCTGCTGGCCAGATCTCCCCACAGCAACAGGTGCAGCACGGCAGCATACCGGTGCTACGGCAACAGATGTGGAGATGCACATGAGCCCGCCACTTGCCAACGGTACATAGAAGGGAAGCACGCAAGCGAGGCTGACGCCGTGCGTCTGGGACACGTGGCACACCCAGCCAGGCAACCCACAGGCCGTAGAAGCTTGTCGTGCTGCTGGGTGGTGCGTCAGGCTATCGGAAGCCAACCTACTTGAGGTAGTATGCGTGCTCCCACACGTCTATGCCGAGGATGGGTGTGCAAGGGGGCTCAGCGCGGGCAGCCTGCTGATGATAGGGGTTGGGAGTGCAGGTAGCGTGTGGGGGGCAAGGGTTAGTGAGGCGGGGCATCGTTAACCCAGGTGGTTGGCCCACTTGGGGCGACCTACCATGCACACGTGTACAGGCGGCATGCAATGTGGCGTACGGGGAGGTAGCTCCTATTCTGCTACTTGTTGCCGGTCCTGCTGAGCAGCACGAAAGGCACGTGCGACCGTCGCTGATGTACCGTAGGCCAGCAGCTTACAGCGCACGGCACGTCTGCCTTGAAGCACATCACCATTGCAATCTTCCACGCCGCGCACTTTGTGACGTGCCCCCACACGCTCGCTTGTAGAGTTGTAGAACGCAAAAACGGATACCGGTACCCCACGCACCGGCATGATGGGGCTGTCCTGGTTGACGGTGGTGACCACCAGCAGCTGCGTGGCACCGGCCGTGGAGCCGGCACCGGAGCTGCCACCACTCGCAGCAGCGCCACCAGCAGCTGCAGCGCCACCGTCTGCAGCCGCTCCACCATGATCGGCGGCGCCACCAGCAGCAGCAGCAGCAGCAGCAGCAGCAGCTGCTGCAGTGGTGTCGGTACCACTACCAGTGCCGGCAGCTGCAGGCGCCACGCACAGCCAGGACCAGCCGCTGCCGAAGCGGTTGTCTCCTGCGGTCTTGAACTGGGCCTGCGTGCACACCGTACGTGCAAGTATAGCGCCTAGGTTTGCATGCATGGTTGCAGCAGGTATCAGTACTCCAGACAGGCGGCCATTGCCTTTGATCCGCGCAGGGCTGTCGCATTGATGCCAGGACGACGCGGCTGCCAACTCCAAGTTGCTTCAGCCGCCCCGAGCTGTCCTGTGCGTCCATGTCGGTGTGTGCTTTATGCTGCCTGGTCCGAGAATGTCCGCAGCGCAGAGCGCCCGAGTCTGGTCATGGCGTACGCAAGCCATGCCAGCCTCATTAGAGTGCTTGCCCAACGAGCATGTACCCTAGCGGCAAACGCCTGTGCTGTTGTACACGCCAGTTCTGAGAGTACGCCGCTGCAGTCAAGTCAACCTCGAGGGACATTACCCAGCGCAGAAACCTCGAGGGGCATTACCCAGCTCTACCCGGCAACCAGTTAACCCACGTGCCCATGCACCCATCATCATGTCGTCCACATCGGCGGTCCAAATGCGTTGGCCCATAGGGCCTCTTACCCAGCTATGCCCACCCACCGGTTAACCCACGTGCCCCGGGCAACCACCAGCATGTCGTCCACCGACCCGAAGGCACCCTCCACGGCTGCCAGCTAACCCACGTGCCCAGGCACCTACCCGACAACCAGTTAACCCACGTGTCCCGGGCACCCACCAGCATGTCGTCCACCGACCCGAAGGCGCCCTCCACGGCTGCCAGCAGGGGCCCGGACATGAGGTCACGGGAGGTGTTGACGCTGCCGGGAGGCGCCATCACCTGTAAGGGTACAGCATGGTGCACGGCACGGCACAGAGGGTGCACGCATACCGTATGCCGACCAGGGTGGGGCTATGCGCACGGTGCAAGGCCGAGGAAGGCTAGGCTCACGAACACCGGCTTGGCTGGTGCACTGGCTTCGAGGGGCTTGGCGGCGTTTCCGCTGCTCAATACGACTACCATGGCAACATATAGCATGGAGGCTAATAGTATGCCAGGGGGGGGGGGGAGAAGTTACTAGAACGTAAGATCGGGGGGGGGGGGGTAAACGGCAAAGCCGCAAAGTAACGGAACCGGAAACTGTCAGCCTGTGGGGAGCGAGG